>Ga0351901_1108_pt1 | contig 23419 bp, 20 predicted proteins | sample BONcelHT113001D4_FD_206875 | JGI IMG/M metagenome (GOLD analysis project Ga0351901, IMG submission 206875) | Enriched cells from coal bed in the Powder River Basin, Montana, United States - BONCAT cells T11 rep1 HSBNCT.T11.300.1.D4 ...
AAAGGAAAAACCCCCTTTTATTCAGTTTGTAGTGACAGTTCAACAGACTGCGGACACAGCATAACGGGAAACGCGGGTACATTTGTCCCTGAATGAGGGCAAACTACACCCGTGTAAGTGTTTCAGGCTGTTATTTGCGGGGGAATAAACTTGGAGAAATAGACTTCGGGTAGATGTTTGAAGATGTCGGAGGGGCACAGTGACACAATAAGCGGGATATAGCAAAACTGGAAAGAGTGAATGGTTTGAGGAGCATGACAAGCGCAGTTGATGCAAAGATCGCAACCATCATGATCTTTGTGTTGTTCGAAAGGGGTACAAGGACCATGGTGAGATGTGGATATTTTCGAAGGTGTTGCTTGATCATGCGCCGTAGTCAGGTGACCTTGCAAAGCATGAGCACTATCATGCATGACATTGATTGCCAAGGTCAGCATCAAGACCAGAAGCAGCCAAGAAATACATTTCAGGGGGATACCTATTCGCATAATTGGTATGGATTATCTCCGACTCTACCAAAACTGTCAAGTGCCCCGCACTAAATCAGATAATTCTCCAGATGCGCGGAACGTCAAAATCAACTCCTTATCTCTCAGCGATTGACAAATGGCCCACAATATCATATTAAATATGCAACAAGATCATAATCAGGCTTTCGAAATTATTCGGACTTGAATTGCTTACTGTGAGGACCTGAATGAATACCAGAAACAACGTGAAAAAGATCCGGGAAGATCGCCTGATAAGCAAAATGGAATTGGCTCGCCAGGCAGGGGTATCTGCCGCAACAATTGAGCGAATTGAGCGAGGGGAAGTCTGCCGTATGGAAACCAAGCGTAAGATCATCTTCGCCTTTGGCTATTCATTGGCAGATAAGAACAAGGTATTCCCAGACTGATCCTTTCATAACTTTCAAGATAGGCAATCTTCATTTTCAAGGAAAATGGGGACAGATCACGCTGCCTCATCCGCCACCTTCCGGTTGGTTTACCCTTCAACAAGGGTTTTCCCCAACATACATGAGATACAATTTTCACTGATGCTTCCCCATATCCTATCGCCCGATTCCACCCTGCCCCCTGGGAACATAAATGGCGATAAAATAGAGGAACAAAGCTATTCGTGCACGACACTTTACTATTGCCGGTAATCAGGACTAGAAACGTCCAGAAACAGCCAGTGCCATGAAGGGGGCTGAATCGTAATCATCTGATGAGAGCCTGTTGCCGTTACTGTCATCAATACTAACCTTTCCACCAACCATGGCTCCTCCATAGAAATCCAGCTTGAGGTGCTGGTTGACCGTCCGAGAGATTCGACCCCAGACAGGGATCGATTTGGATTCGCCAATCCCATCAGCAAACAGGCCCGAATCAGCAAGGCGAAAGCGCTCTGAACGATAGGCTGCGCCTACCGACGCATCCCAGCCGTCACCAAGGAGGTATGATAATTCCAGTCCTGCTGGACCAGTTGGCCCTGGCCGGAATGGATTGGCAAGCGACAGCCGATCGGTAATTCGCCAGTCGACTACCAGGAGCGGGAATACCGTCACCTGCTCCAGTTCGCTAAATGCCGCAGCTCCGAAACCGAGGGTCAGTTTCGAACCGAAGGAACGGCTCATGGCGACGGAGCCGCCGAATAGAATGGCGTTTCCCCAGCCGGCGTCGTCTTCACGAGATAGACTGATCGTGGGAGCAATCGAGATGTTCCATTCGGGAGTCAGAGCAAAGCCGAGGCTGCCACCGAAATCCAGAACATGCACTTTATCCCACGGTTGCATTCCGGCAAATGTGCGCGGACCGGAAAAGTTATAGTCAGCGTAGGAATATCCCAAGCGAAGTCGCAGGTCGAGCGATTCATTGAGCGGGATTTTCCTGCTGGCATTTAAGATCAGGCGGCGCACACTCATGCTTCCACCCTTATCGAGGTCCGAGTCAAACTGGTACACTGGGGTTGCTGCAATGGTGTTGTACGAATTCTCAACCGAGGCAGAACTATCAGAAGGATTCTCCGCTTCAGCCGGCATGGCGGAGAGCATAACGCAGACAGCGAGGCAGGAACTTATTAGTAGAATAGTGGCAAACGGTAATCGGCGGTGCCGTGAAGTCATAGGCTATCTCCTGGTGAGTTGGTTGGTTGGCTATCCGCAATGCAAGAAATCGACGCAATGGCAGGTGTTTACACCATTACCCTACGGCAGTCATCCATACGAATTTACTACCAGGCGCCAGTCTATCATGAAATATCCGCTTTGGAAACAAGCTGATGCCTTGAAGACTTATAATGGCAGGATTGTTTTATTCGACGATGCAGATGAGTATTAACAACTCCTCGACTTTGATCATGAAGCCACTGCCTACTACCTTGAGATCCGGTAGGTACAAGGGGTCACGACAGGTATTCAATCTCAGATATTTCCAGCAATTCCTCCCCCTGAGCTGTTCGCAAGGTGGTTGTTTCCCCAACTCGGCACCCCTGGATGGCACGCGCGATCGGCGCGATAAACGATATGCGCCCGACTGAGGGTTCAGCCTCGTCAACCCCTACGATAGCAATACGACGCTCCTGCCCTGGAATTTTGCCACTGAGAGTTCGCAAAGTAACCGTAGCGCCAAAGCGAACTTCGTCGCGTGGTTGGGTAAGAGGATCTACGATTTTTGCGCTTGCTATGCGGTCAGTGATCTCTGCGATACGTTGCGAAAATAAAGCCGACTGACGAGTGCGCTCCGCTTCATCATTCCCGCACTGCTGAGCACGTGCACGCTCAGCCTCTAAAGCGGTCAGTTCGTTCTTTAGCAGGGCGATGCCGTTGGGGGTAACATAGTTGATCGTGCCGGGCGGCAACGGAGCCCGCGGCGGTATAAGTATCCGGTCATCCGCGGCATCATTTTTTACAAAGGCTCTGCTCATGGATACCCTGTCTTCCGGCAACACAGGTTTGTACTTGTTGGCTCAAATCAGGCAGACCAGTTATCACAGCTCCTCATAAAGCCGACGAATCTCTTCCTGGCCATGAAGCCGCTCCAGCCTTCGTACAATGAAATGTCCCCGTCCCATATTCTGAAAATGGTCGATGAATAACGTATTGATCGCCGCACCACTAAATGCCCCCACGACAGGTACTGCCTGAACAGCCGCTTTTTCCGAGACGACAATAGAAAAACGTGATGCAACCAGTGTGATCAACCTGACGATCGCCGGGGCGCCACTCTGGGACATCCCCTTCTGCGCCAAGTGCGTCGCCGCCTCCGAAACTGCCATGGCGAGAGCCGTTCTTGCCGCGAAATAGCCAGTCTCCGTTCCATCATCACTCTTTGATTTTCCGCCGAGCGCAAGAACCTGAAGACATTGAAGCCTGGCATCAGGAAGACGCAAATCCTCACCTTCGCTGCGGGCAATGTCTGCAATGGAACGAAGTATGATGGTCGTGGACACGGGAAGTTCTATTGCCAGTGCCGGCAGGCCGAATGCACCTCCCGTGGCACCGGTTGCTGCTACTGCAAGTTTGTGCCACCAGTTCGAAGGTTGTTCCCGCCCTTCCCGATCCATGGTCAGCAGGGCGATGTCGAGCGCCTTCTCAATTGATTTACGCGTAGCATCAGTGACAAACCCGTTCCACGATTCGGGCAGCATTTTGAAGCCCTTTTCAATGGGGGTACCGACGAGATTGCTGATTTTGGCAGCAAGTCCGGGGTTTTCGAGAAGAGCTTTCGCGACTCTCAGGTCACTGGTTTCCGAGGACGACAATGCCATACACTACCCCCAAGCCATGGTGTCAGTTGTACCGTACTCCTGATTGAATACCTCCTCGTTCAGGATTTCACACCTTCTTTACAAATTCTGATTTCAACTGCATTGCACCAATACCGTCAATTTTACAGTCAATATCATGGTCGCCTTCCACGAGACGGATAATTCTTACTTTGGTTCCAACCTTGACGACCGTTGACGATCCTTTTAATTTCAGGTCTTTGATAACGGTGACAGAGTCACCGTCATGAAGCTCGTTCCCGTAGGCATCACGCACGACAGACACTTTCTCACCGTTTTCTACTACCGCATCTTTTGCCCATTCATGCGCACATTCGGGACAAATATACAGTATTCCGTCTTCGTAGGTGTATTCCGAACCGCATTTCGGGCATTTTGGTAAACTACTCATGATACCTCCTCTTTCCAAGTGACTGACGTCACTGCATAAAAATGGGGAAGCATCCTTTTTCCCTTTTTGGTGACGCAACAGATTGTAGCGCGCCCGGCACCCTGGACGCAAGAGAAGACTTGCGCTGCAATCTTTGGGTTTCCTTTGAAGAAGCCGTGCAGAGGATGCCTGACATCAACTCTTCGGCCACTCTCAATTTAAAGCTCAAGCTGTTGTATGATCTCGCGCATGAATGCAGGGAGGTCGTCCGGTTGCCGGGACGTGATCAGATTGGCGTCAACAACAACTTCCCGATCCTCATACAACACGCCGGCCCTTTTCAGCTCATCAGCTACCGACCTGTAGCAGGTAGCACGTCTTCCCTGCAAAAGCCCGGCGCTGATCAAGATCTGCGGCCCGTGACAGATTGCCGCTACCGGTTTGCCGTGAGCAAAAAAGCTCCGGGCGATCGCCAATGCTTTCGCTTCTTTTCTCAGCGTCGCAGGCGCCGCGCCCCCGGGAAGAATCAGGATTGCATAATCGTCAGGATTGACTTCGTCAAGGGTCTTGTCTACGACTACTTCGTAGCCGTACTTTCCCTTGATCAACCCATGGCGAAGGGAGGCTACAGTTACATCAACGCCTGCCTCCTTAAGCCGGTAGAAGGGAACCAACAGTTCGGTGTCTTCAAAATTGTCCGCACTAATAATCAAGGCTTTCATATTTCCTCCGACAAGGAAGACCGTTCAGGCACATCGTTCCTTGATTTCATATATTTGAGTAGGACTACGGCCATTCGTGTAGTACTTCGACAATTAAACATCACAACCCTGATGCAGGGGCACGGCGCGCCGTGCCCCGATTGGGCGAGGCCCTACCATTGATATGTTTACTTGCCCCCGTAATAACAGACCCAGCGGCCAGCCATGGCTGAAGATTAGAGGCGCCCGTTGCCCAGTTTTTACAATAATTATAATGCAGCTCTTTTTTATCACAACAACTTGACTTCCACGGCAGGCAAGACAGTGCTAGGAAGACATGGCGCAAGTACCATGTCACCCCTTACAGGTTGCCTTGAGTTCGCCAGAAAACCGGATACAATAATTCAATCGGACAACAACCCTGGTTGGACGTCTGTCGCTTCCGGATGCGGTGACAGAGCAGAACGTCTGGGCAAGGCATCCTGAAACCACGGGAGGAATAATATGCCGCTGATTCAGGTCAAGATTATTGAGGGCGTGTTCTCGCCGGAGCAAAAGCAGGAAATGGTAAAAAAACTCACTGACGCCATGGTCTCTATCGAAGGGGAGAACATGCGCCAGGTGACCATGTGCATTATTGAAGAGATAAAAAGTGGCGATTGGGGCATTGCCGGGAAGCCCTTGACTACCGATGATGTGAAAGCCCTCGCAGCAGGCGGGGCTAAAGGCTGACACCGTTGACAATTCTATCAGCCAAAGACCACCTGCGTGCGCGGGGCGGAATGTGCTCGTCTCCGTTTCTTTCCACAGTTTCCCGAAAACATATAAGGGACTCGGAATTTACTGATGTACAGGTTGTATGCTCGGATTTGGGCCGGATTTGTCGTTCCTGATTGAGTAAAACCGCAGGCGCAGCAGGGCTACGCTGAGGATTTTGCGATTGAAGGAGCGGCAAAGATGGTCTGAAGATGAGATATAAAACGGTATAGTAGTAGTTTCCGAGTCCCTAAGGCCCCGGTCGGCACTCAATATGCTGGAGGGGCCTTTTCGATACCTGGCACGGGCCTGCCGCAGGCGGCTGCTGATGTGCGCAAACGACCTTGACATCCATATATGCGGCCGATACTTATACTGGTTATAGCCGCACTCCTTGTTCAAGTTCCAAAGGAAAAGTGAACCTATGCTCTGGCATCAAAAGAAAACCGAGGAAGTCATCGGGGAATTCGGGTCGTCGCTCCAGGGTCTTTCCACGGAGGAGGCACGGAACCGGCTGGAGAAACATGGCCCCAACGAACTGACGGAGAAAAAGAAAAAAAGCCCTTTCATGATGTTTCTTGACCAATTCAAGGACACCATGATCCTGGTGCTGATTGCCGCCGCGATCATCTCCGGCGTCATCGGTGGGGCCGCCGACACCATTGCCATTATCGTGATTGTGGTCCTGAATGCAGTCATCGGCTTTGTTCAGGAATTCCGAGCGGAAAAAGCGATGGCAATGCTCAGGAAAATGGCCGCCCACTCCGCCCTGGTGATGAGAGACGGAAACCCGGTCACTGTTCCCGCAGTACATCTTGTTCCCGGTGATGTGGTTGTGCTCGAGGCAGGAAAAATCGTTTCCGCTGACCTGAGAGTGATCGAATCGGCCCTGTTGAAGGTCGAGGAGGCAACCCTTACCGGCGAATCCCTGCCCGTCGAAAAATCAGTAAATCCGCTGCACGACGAGCACCTGTCCATCGGCGACAGGAAAAATATGCTGTATAAAGGGACAATCGTTAGCTACGGCCGCGGCCAGGGAGTTGTTGTGGCAACAGGGATGGCAACGGAACTCGGCAAGATCGCCACCATGCTGCAGGATCAGGAGGAGGTGAAGACTCCGCTCCAGAAACGACTCGCGGTCTTCGGCCGCAAACTCGCCCTTGCGATACTGGCGATTTGCGCCATTGTCTTTGGTATCGGCATTTTGAAGGGGGAGCCGCCGCTGCTCATGCTTCTTACGGCGATTTCGCTCGCCGTTGCTGCAATTCCGGAGGCCCTTCCCGCGGTAATCACCATATCCCTCGCCCTTGGTGCACGGAAGATGGTCCGGCAGAACGCCCTGATACGGAAGCTTCCGGCGGTCGAAACGCTCGGCTCCGTTACCTACATCTGCTCCGACAAAACGGGTACCCTGACGTTGAACAAAATGACCGTGGAAGAGATCTACGTAAACGGGAACATCGTTCAGGCTGGAAAGAGTGATGATAATCATGCGTCACTTCCTCAAACCCCATTCCGCGATACCCGCTCAATTCTCATGACCGCACTTGCCGTGAGCAATGATGCGGGGGAGGACGCATCAGGCACGGCAGTCGGTGATCCGACCGAATTCGCCTTGTATGCCAGGGCGAAACACGAAGGTTTTGACAAAACGATCCTCCAGCAGGAACTCCCGCGAGTAGCCGAAATCCCCTTTGATTCCGAAAGAAAACGCATGACGACCTTCCATCGACTGCCGGAGTCAGTGGTGGTGGATCAAGACCTCTGGGGAGAAGGTGGCTACGTCTCCTTCTCCAAGGGCGCAATTGATGAGCTGCTGGAAAAATCTGTGGACATGGCAACCGATACAGGGTTGAAAGCCGTGGATGCTGAGGAGCTCCGCAAGGTCAATGAAAGGATGGCCGCGGACGGACTCCGGGTGCTCGGTGTAGCCATGCGGATCTGGCAGGTTGTGCCCGACAACCTCTCCCCGGAACAGGTTGAAGCAGGGCTCACCATCCTGGGACTGGTCGGGATGATGGACCCCCCGCGGGAAGAAGCTGCTGAAGCGGTACGCGTCTGCAAGACCGCCGGGATACGGCCGGTAATGATCACTGGTGATCATCCCCTTACCGCTACCACCATTGCCAAACGGCTGGGGATCCTCGACCATGACTCCCGGGCGGTAATCACCGGCAGAGAGCTCGAACAGTTATCTCCGGAGGAGTTCGAGGAGCGGGTCGAAAATCTGCGCGTCTACGCACGGGTTGCGCCGGAACAGAAGCTGAAAATCGTCAAGGCGCTTCAGGACAAGGGCCAGTTTGTCGCCATGACCGGAGACGGCGTAAATGACGCTCCGGCGCTCAAGAGTGCGGATATCGGCATTGCCATGGGCATTACCGGAACTGACGTTACCAAAGAAGCATCCGACATGGTCCTGCTGGATGACAATTTTGCCACCATCGTCAAGGCCGTGAAGGAAGGAAGGCGGATCTTCGATAATATTCGAAAGTTCATCAAGTACACCATGACCAGCAACTCCGGCGAAATCTGGACCATCTTCCTTGCGCCGTTCCTAGGGCTTCCCATCCCCCTGCTGCCCATTCATATCCTCTGGATCAATCTCGTAACCGACGGCCTTCCGGGGCTTGCCCTTGCGGCGGAACCCGCGGAAAAAGGGGTCATGGAAAGGCCGCCGCGACATCCCAAAGAGAGTATTTTTGCCAACACTCTCGGTATCCATATTGTCTGGGTGGGGCTGCTGATGGGCGCGGTTTGCCTGTTCACCCAGGCGTGGTCCCTGAAAACCGGGCATGCCCACTGGCAGACGATGGTTTTTACCGTGTTATGCCTGAGTCAGATGGGACACGTGCTTGCTATCCGGTCTGCGCGGGAATCCCTCTTCTCTCAGGGCATCTTCTCGAACAAGCCGCTGGTAGGTGCATTCCTGGTAACGTTCATCCTGCAGATGGCGACCATCTATGTACCGCCATTGAATCCCATCTTTAAAACGGAACCATTGTCGCTTCAGGAGCTCATGTTGACACTTGCTCTGTCTTCGGTGGTTTTCCTGGCCGTGGAGATCGAGAAATTCATCAAGCGCCGTCGTGGCGGGTAATTTATCCCGCGACTTGAGTGAAGTAGACCAAGCAAAGGAGCAAAACGGAACTCCAAATATTGATGCAGCTGCAATAAAGCAATCTTTGCCACAGAGGACACAGAGATCACCGAGCTAACGTCTTGGAAAATATGGTATTTCTCTGAGTCCTCTGTGACCTCTGTGGCTGAAAAACGACTTTTTGCGAATTTATCAATTAGTAAGAAGGTAACAAGCAATCTGGATACCCGCCTACGCGAGTATGACGACTTTTTGCGCCCACCAAAACTGTGATGTGCATGAAATTATTTTTTTGTAAATATTCAGCCAGATGTAGTAAAGTGCGTACATGAAAATCGCCTCGTGGTATGCTCAAGAGCGAGCAACCCTTGAGTTAGCCGGTGATACTGTTGCAACTGTAGCACCCGGGGATTAAGTCAAGCTTGCCCCACCCCGACTTTACCGGTACACATGACACATGAGGAGTCTTCACAATGCCCGGCCCCATAGTCGCCAGCTACCTGCTTGCGGCGTTTGCTGTTCTCCTGGTACTGCACTTTCACCTGCTTCCGGCAGTCTTTGCCGGCCTTGCCGTCCATATCCTGACCATCAAACTCGCCCGGCGCCTTCCCGCGAACTGGGCCCGTTGGGCGCATGAGATCGCCCTTGCCGTAATAACCGTTCTTGTCATCTCAGTGCTTATCGGCGCAGTTCTCGGTCTCTGGTCGTTCATGCTCGGGAAAGGTGGGGTGGGCACCCTGCTCGCTACCGTTGCCGATACACTGGAAAAGCTGAGGCTCTTTCTGCCAGCCTCCGTTGCCAATGCCCTGCCGGATAGGGTAGACGAACTGCACGAACCGCTCACCCAGATGCTGCGCGAACATGGGCGGAAGATTTCCACTGTCGGGATGGCAGGTTTCAAGACTTCCGCCCATGTCGTCCTCGGCTTGGTTGTCGGCGGTATGATTGCACTGCGCCAATTCAATAAAGTGCAGTGTTGGTCGCCGTTATCTGCTGCTCTTCACGCCCGCAGCAAGGCTCTTGCGGATGCCTTCGACAAGGTGGTTTTCGCCCAGGTAAAGATATCAGCGCTAAACACCTTTTTGACGGCACTCTATCTCCTTGTCGTCCTTCCGTTGTTCGACATACACCTCCCCCTGCTCACGGTGATAATCCCCCTTACCTTCATCGTCGGCCTGCTCCCCGTGGTCGGAAACCTTATCTCCAATACTGTCATTGTTCTCATCAGCCTGGGTGTATCACCGGGTGTTGCGGTTGCTTCGCTGGTCTTTCTGGTCGTCATCCACAAACTGGAGTATTTCACCAACGCCCGGATTGTCGGTGGAGAAGTAAAAGCCGGGGCCTGGGAATTACTCTGCGCCATGCTGATTATGGAGGCTGTTTTCGGCGTGGCGGGTCTGGTGGCCGCTCCGGTTGCCTATGCCTGGCTCAAGGCGGAAATGAAGGCAAAGGAGCTGATTTAGTGCGAAACGTACATGTACCATCCAGGAGACTGTCGGACATAGGAAATCGAAACAGAAATTCAGCTGTGCGAGGACAGTTTTTGTCGATTTTGCAGGGCAACAGATGTTCGATTCACCAAATTAAAGGCGAACTTTAACTGCTGACAGCATTGACGCCTACGCCAAGCTCCGGTAGTATATTCAACAAGAAGTGCACCCTTACCAAGTTTTCATCCGGAATTTCCGGATGTAAACTACCTATCAAATCTACCACAATTCAACAGCAGTACGGTTACTATGGACATATCACAAACAACTCGAACCGACTCGCACCATTTGATCGCCGATGAGACCACCGGCGATGAACCTCCCCATGAACGCATGGCCATTCAGGAGGTGTCGCAATGACACTGATAACCTGGCTGGTTATTCTTTTCCTCATCACCGTAAATGCCCTGTACGTAGCAGCGGAGTTCGCTTCAGTCAGCGTGCGCCGCAGCCGTATCCGCCAATTGGTCGAAGAAGGAAATCGCTTTGCCCGCATTCTCTTGCCCACACTGGAGGATGCCGCCAAACTCGACCGTTATGTCGCTTCATGCCAGATCGGCATCACCCTTTCCAGCCTGGTGCTTGGCGCCTACGGGCAGGCTACCCTGGCCGTTGAACTCGCCCCATTTTTTGAGCGCTGGGGTAACATGCAGGCGGTTGCTGCACATTCAACTTCGGCGTTGGTCGTCCTGATCGGGCTCACCTTGCTCCAGGTGATTCTCGGTGAGCTCGTGCCAAAATCGCTGGCGTTACAGTACCCATCCCGAACGGCACTCTTCACCGTTGAACCCATGCGTTGGTCGCAGATTGCTTTCTCCTGGTTCATCACGATCCTGAACGGCAGCGGCATCGCAATCCTCAAGTTGCTCCGCGTTCCGTACGGCAGTCATCGTCACATTCACTCGCCGGAAGAGATAGATATGCTCTTTGTGCAGAGCCGTAATGGTGGATTGCTGGAGCCGGATGAACAACAACGTCTGCATGATGCGCTCCAGTTGGGCAAGCGTTCCGCTCGTCAACTTATGGTCCCGCGACGATTTGTAACGGCCATCAATATAGAGACCCCTGTCACGGAAGTGCTTCACCAGGTCGCTACCGGCCCGTATACGCGTTTGCCTGTGTATCGCGGGTCGGTGGATAACATTGCCGGCATGCTGCATACCAAGGATCTGGTGTTGCACTATCTGGAACACGGCACTATAACTTCCATCGAACAGATCATGCGCAAAGTACTCTACGTCCCGGAAAATGTGTCTGCCTACCGTTTGCTCGCCCTGTTGCGTGAAGGGCGCAGCCACCAGGCGATAGTGGTCGATGAGTATGGCGGTATCCAGGGACTTGTCACACTGGAAGATGTCCTCACCGAGATTTTCGGGGAGGATAGTGATGAAGCCAAGGGCGCACCGCCCCATCCGGAGCTTCTGCCTGATGGTCGTGTGCGGCTATCGGGCCTGACCCCACTTGATGAAATCGAACAGTTGCTCGGTCTCCGCTGGAAGGGTGAATCAGATACCGTCGGCGGCCATATCACGGAGGTATTGAGGCATATCCCGAATAAAGGTGAGTGTTTTACGATAGACGGGGTCACGGTTGAAGTGGAACGCATGGATCATCATGCAGTGGAGACGTTGATTGTGACACCGATTATCAGAGTCAAGGAGGATACTCCGCGTGGATAGTTTCCTCCCGATCATGACCATTCTGATACTTATCCTCCTCAACGGTATGTTCGTGGCGGCTGAATTTGCCATGGTGTGTGTACCCCGCACCAGAATCGAACGTCTGGCTGCTGATGGGCATGGAACAGCCCAACTCGTGTTGCGAATCCTCCACGATCCGCGCCGTCTGGACCGCTATATCGCCACCGCCCAACTCGGTATTACCGGTGCAAGCCTCGGGCTCGGCATGTATGGGGAGCATGCTCTCGCACAATGGTTGGCGCAAGTGCTCGAATCGTTCGGGGAATCGCGCTGGATTGCGGCCCATGGAACAGCCAGCGTGCTGGCCATCACGATACTCACCTACTTCCATATCGTCCTGGGCGAGATGGTGCCGAAATCACTTGCATTGCTCTCAGCCGAGCGCACGGCGCTGTGGATTACGCCGCCCATGCACTGGATTCAGACCCTGCTCTATCCGTTTGTCGTCGGCTTGAATGCCATCGGGAACGGCATCCTGCGGCTGATGGGCATACAACGTGAGTTCTCGGCGTCTCATTTCCACACCACCGAAGATCTGGAATATCTGGTACAGGAGAGTGAAGCGGGGGGATTGCTGCGTGCCGAAACCGGCAAAGTGCTCCGCAGCCTCTTTGAATTCGGGGAGTTGACGGCCGGGGAGATTATGGTACCTCGAGTCCGGGTGCTCGGACTACCCCTCGACGCCTCGGCTGAACAGATTGCTTCCGTCACCCGAGCTTCCCGTCACACCCAATATCCGGTCTATCTCGGTGATCTCGATCATGTCGTTGGTGCCATTCATATCAGGGAAATCCTACGGTTGGCCTTGGCCGGCAAGTCACTGAAAGAGAACGGCATACGCCAGATACCCTACCTGCCGGAGACGGCTGAACTGGATACCGTGCTGGCGACCATGCGCCAGGCACACGTGCAGATGGTAGTCGTGATGGATGAGCATGGCGGTACCGCCGGCATCATCACCCTTGAAGACATCTTCGATGAAGTAATAGGCGATATCAAAGAAGGAATCACGCAACCGCTTGACATCTCCCGTGATGCGGAGGGGCGTCTACGGGTCACCGGCACGGTACGTCTCGACGAGGTGGGGGAAGTGCTCGGTCTGACGTTAGAGCACGAAGAGGTTGACACAGTCAGCGGTCTGGTTCTGATGCTTCTCGATCGTTCCCCGGAGGTAGGCGATGTGGTCACCTACGACCGGGTACGATTCGAAGTTGTCGCAGTTGAAGGTCATGGGGTAGGAGTATGCCTTGTTACGCCCGAGATCCCGGATAATAGCGAGTCCTGATGGTACAGGTCAAAGCCACAATCTAAAAAGTTTTTATCCAGAAGGTCTTGGCAGGGGCTGGGCTGGAACTTCCCCGAAGCCTCTCGTAATCGGTCGCCACCCGAGACACGGATCGGCCAACCTGCCGGCTTCAGGCGCTTTCCTTGCTGGCGCTGTTGTGCCATAAAGCCGTACGAGAGACTCCGGGAAAGTCCCAGCCCAACAGGGGATAGCACTATTTTGGTGTTTCCGGATGAAAACTAATCAGTTGCCGCGCTTGAGGGCCGCGATGCGTTCATCCAGCGGCGGGTGGGTCATGAAGAGACGCTTGAGGCCGTGGCTGACCCCACCGGAGATGCCGAAGGCCGCCATCTGATCGGGCAGTTGCGGCGGCACGGCGCTGCTTTGCAGTTTTTCCAGCGCCGCGACCATTTTCTCGCGGCCTGCCAGGGCTGCCCCGCCGGCATCGGCGCGGAATTCACGCTGCCTGCTGAACCAGAAAACGATGATGCTGGCAAGGATGCCGAAGACCAGTTGGGCGGCAATGGAGGTGATATAGAAGGCCGGACCGTGGCCGCGTTCGGTTTTGAACACCACCCGGTCCACGAGATGCCCGACCACCCGCGAGGCAACGATGACAAAAGTGTTCACCACCCCCTGGATCAGCGCCAGGGTGACCATGTCGCCGTTTGCAACGTGGCTTATCTCGTGACCCAGAACTGCTTCGGCTTCGTCGCGACTCATGGAACGCAGCAGGCCGCTACTCACCGCTACCAGGGCATTGTTACGGCGCATGCCGGTGGCAAAGGCATTGACATCCGGCGCCTCGTAAATTGCCACCTCGGGCATGCCGATACCGGCGTTTTTCGCCTGTCTGCTCACGATCTGCACCAGCCAGGCTTCCACCTCACTGGATGGCGTGGTGATGACGCGGGCGCCGGTGAGTCGTTTCGCGGTCCACTTGGAAATGGCGAGCGAGATCAGCGAACCGCCGAAACCGAAGACCGCGGCAAAGATGATCAGATTGGTCAGGTCGAGACCCACTCCCTGTTCATCCAGGATACGGCCGACCCCCAACAGGTTCAACACAATGCCGAGTACGAACACTATTGCCAGGTTAGTGACAAGAAACAGCACAACTCTCTTGAACATATTCATTCTCCTTTTGATTATCACAACAGGGTGTTTTCTTTTATCAGTCAGAATCTTCCGGGTGCCAGCGGGCCCGATGGGCGGCATGGGTCTTCAAATACGCGCCTTCCTTGAAGAACCTGTCGTAAAACTCCAGGTCCAGATGGTGCGCCTGCAGATACATAAGGACAAAGATCGATGGAACCGTACCGGGGAATTTACCAAAGGTTTCAAAGATATAATTTGCCTGGAGGGCAACGCATGCCCTGAACTCTTCGTTATGAACCCGGCCACCCGGTCCGAACTTGCGTTCACATAATGCTTCCAAAGCTTCACCCATGTCAACGAAATGCGGCGGGCAAAACCCTTCCATGACGCCGGTCAACCCGGTCGGGTTGGGGTAAGGCCAGCGGTCATCGGTATCGAAGCGAAATCCCAGCCCGGGAACAGCCCGGTTGCCGCTTGCGCCGAGCACGCTGAAAGGGTCGAGTCCGTTGAACATCCAGCCACCCAATCCCATCGACTGGAGCATGAGGGCGCCCCCATAGCAACTTGTGGACAACTCGGCCGAAAGTTTGGCCATGGACCACTGCTCAACGAAGGTCAACGGCCAGGTGTTCTCCGTATCCACGAGGCCCTTGAATTTTTCAATGCCGGGGATAGACCGTCCATTGATGTCGTCCCGCACTACCAGTCCGTTCTGCAGCATGTAACAGAGAGTAAGCAGCACATGCTGGGCAAGGTCGCCCACCGGGATGACGAGCATTGTCCCCGGGTGGTTCACCACCCAGCTGTTGTGTGGCTCGGCATACGGCACCTCGGGCGGCAGGCCAAGTCTTCCCTCGCGGATCTTCCTGACTTTTCCCCGTAAGGCTTCGAGCATCAGGTCAAGATCGAGCGAGCCGTCCTCCCGTCTCTCGGCAAGGGCAGAGCTATCACGAACCTCCATGACATAGACGCCATCGAAAAGGTTTTGCTGATGTGAAAACCGGCCGCGGAAGGAAATATGCGGCCTCCGGCTGTGCCCGCGTAATTCGAAAGGTGCGGAGCATACCGCTCGGCACGATAGATCATGTTGTGCCAACCGGTATTGCGGCCGCATGCGGCCGCAACAAGGAGCTTCTCCAGTTCCGAGAGAGGACTCGGCTGGTCCCGCGATTTGTAGGCCATTACCCCGTCCGGAATCTCCGCACCCATGAAAAAAACGCCGGGAACGGCGACCCAGAAGAGCTTCGACCAGGCCAAACTCCAGCATGTCCTGGAATCCGGGTGGTAGCGATGTTTTCCTGATATGTGCCTCCTTGTCTGGTATGGACCATATTTGTTTATGGTTACAGTTAACCATAAAATGTCCTGCCCACAAGAGGGATTCGGAAGGAAGGAGGTGGGAGCTTTACTAGTCCTCACCGAGACTGTTGCCTAAAACCAGAGTGATTCCCTCGTATCGTCAAAATTGCACTGCTCAAGTCGCCAGCGCAGATCTACTCTTGTGTATAGTGTAAGGATTGCACCATAAAATAAGTTGATTTTTTTGGCGCTTTTGGAGATGGTTTCGTATAACATGATAAAATTCAGGACCTACGGGTTGCAAATACCCTTTGGATGTGTGATGGATAGCCAAATACTTTCAGGTCTCTTCAATAATTCTGCATTGCTGCTTGCCATGTGCCTTCTTTACGACACGCTGGTGCTGAATCGAAAAACAGGCCGGCTGCTTTCAAGCCGGGCCTTCAGCGGTTTAATCCTCGGGGCTATCGGCGTGGCTGTCATGGTGAATCCCTGGCAATGGTATCAGGGAATAATTTTTGACACAAGATCGATCCTGCTTTGCATCTCCGGCCTGTTTTTCGGAGTAGTTCCAACCTTCATCGCGATGACAATGACATCGCTCTATCGCATCCACCTCGGTGGCGACGGTGCGTTGATGGGGGTTTCCGTAATCCTCGCTTCCGGCGCAATCGGAATCATGTGGAGACATCGGAGCTGCAGAGACCTGGCGGAACTATCACTACTGGAACTCTTTGGTTTTGGCATGGTGGTGCATCTTGTCATGCTCACCCTCATGGTCCTCCTGCCTGGCCCGATCATCAAGGAATCACTTGTAAAAATCGGGATTCCCGTCATGGTTATATACCCGGTCGCAACTGCCCTTTTGGGAATGCTGATGGTTTCACGCCAGCGCCGCTGGCACGCAGAGGACGCGCTGAGTAAAAGCGAAGAACGGTTTACCTATGCAATGGATGCGACAAACGACGGCTTATGGGATTGGGATACTGTTTCAGACAGTGGATACTTCAGCCCTGGTTACTATCGCATGCTCGGCTATCAACCGGACGAATTCCCTACCAGCAGTGATTCGTGGCTCAATCTTATTCATCCTGAAGACAGAGAGCGGGCCTCTCAGGCAAATATCAGCTGTGTTGAAAACAGGGTCGAGAGCTTCGAAGTCGAATTCCGCATGCGGGATAAAAGCGGCGGATGGCGCTGGATTCTCGGCAGAGGCAAGGCGGTCAGCAGGGACGAAAATGGCAGAACCCTGCGCCTGGTGGGAACGCATCTGGACATCACTGAGCGAAAAATAACAGAGGAAAAAGTCAGGGAAAGCGAACGGATGTACCGGCAGCTCTTTGAGCTGGAATCCGATGCGGTCTTCCTCATAAACGCCATAACCGGGGATATTCTCGAAGCTAATCAAACAGCGGCAACACTGTACGGGTATGAACGGCATGAGTTGCTCTCGATGAAGAACTTCAACCTCTCGGCGGAACCGGAGGAAACCCTTCGCGCCACGGCTGACAAGCTAAACCTGATACCGGTTCGCATGCACAAAAAGAGAGATGGGACGGTCTTCCCTGTTGAAATTACCGCAAGTCATTTTACCTGGAAAGGAAAAGATGTTCATCTTGCCGCAATCAGGGACATTAGCGAAAGAAAAAAGGCCGAGGAGGATCGCAAGGAACTTATGGCCCAGCTTTCCCAATCACAAAAGATGGAGGCCATAGGCCAGCTTGCCGGAGGCGTTGCCCATGACTTCAATAATATACTCACGGTGATTTTCGGTTATGCCCATATCCTGCTGTCAAAAATGGAAACGAGTAGCCCTCTGCGTCACCCAATGGAGCAGATCCTGTTCTCAGCGACTCGTGCGGCGGATTTGACGCAAGGGTTGCTTGCTTTCAGCAGGAAGCAGGTGTTGACCACCATGCTGCTGGACTTGGGTGCGGTTGTCAGGGATACGGAAAATATGCTCAGAAGGCTTGTCCGTGAGGATATTGATTTCCGGGCTACGGTAACGGACAGGACCCTGACAGTAAATGCGGACAGAGGACAAATAGGACAGGTTCTTATCAATCTTGTCACCAATGCCGTTGATGCGATGCCCGCTGGTGGAATACTGGCCATCGATGTCGATAACTTCGAAATGGACGATCAGTTTATAAAAACCCATGGCTATGGAAAACCTGGAAACTATGCGGGCATCACCGTCACGGATAGCGGCTGTGGAATGGATGCGGGGACGGTAAAGAAAGTGTTCGAGCCTTTCTTTACCACCAAGGACGTTGGCAAAGGGACCGGTCTGGGGCTTTCAATCGTCTACGGTATCGTCAAGCAGCATAATGGGTTCATCGGCGTAGAAAGCGAAAAAGATCTTGGCTCTAAATTTCGGATCTTTCTTCCCCTGGCAAAGAGTAACGCTGTGCAAAGCGTGACATCAAAATCCCAAACACTTATGCCGGCATCCGGCAATGAGACGATACTCCTTGCTGAAGATGACCAGGCTGTGCGTTCAATGAATGCAATGGCGTACGAGGTTGCCGGTTATCGAGTGATTCAGGCCGGTGATGGCCAGGATGCCGTCGCAATGTTTCACGAATACAGGGAAACCATTGACCTTCTCGTTTTTGATGTCATCATGCCGAGAAAAGACGGTAAAAGCGCATATGAAGAAATACGAAAAATACGCCCTGACATGAAGGTTCTCTTTATGAGCGGCTACACGAAAGATATCGTAATTACCAAGGGAGTTCTGGAGGAAGAGGTCTTTTTCATAGCAAAACCTTTCACGCCCTACAAACTACTGATGTTGACTCGCGATATCCTTGATTGTTGAACCATTCTGATTTTGGAATAAATAACATAGCTGTCTGAAAATTCGCCATGAATTGCAGCAAAGTGGAAAAATGATTGTATCGCTTTTTCAGTCCAACAGGGATTAGTGTACTATCTTGACACGACCAGCATCGGCCCAATCATTATGTCCGCCGGCAATCTCGTGAAATATCGAGGACGGTTTACTTGCAGCCAAAGTCCTGGCATGAATGATCGGGATAATCGTATCGTCACGTGCACCGAAAATTTCCAGGGGCCCGGTATACCCTTTCAGTGATTCAATATTATTCCAGGTATCCCTCAAAAACAGACGTATCGGAATAAACGGAAAATGGTGAGCAGCAACACGGGAAAGTATGTCAAAGGGTACGATCAGTACAATCTTGTCCGGTGGCTGTGGATTTGTCGCTACTACTGAGGCAGGTCCACTTCCGACTGACTCTCCCACGACACAGACCGGAGTATGTGGAAACCTCGACCTGAGTGCCTGGTAAGCCTGATTTGCCGCCGAATTAATAGAAGCCATGGACGGTAAACCCGGCCGCAATCCAAAACCGGGATATTCAAGGAAAAAGACCGAATCATGATTGGAAAACGAGGGAAGTGCGTATACTCGATCGCTCGCCTGACCGCCGTTTCCATGCAGCGTCAGCCAGACATTTTCAGGTGACGGCACTTCACGGGCATAGCCGATCCGCTGTCCTTGATAGATCCACTCAGAAAGTCCATAATTCTCATGATGATGAGTCGGATAGTATAAGAGCTTCCGCTGGAATGCGACACACCCTACCACTACTACTAAAAAACCGAATATCAAAAAAAGTATGATGCGGCTCATCGATATTTAACTCCGCAGGTGGAATAATGGCTACCCTGCCCCGCTCAACCTCGAAGGAATCGGGGCAAGACAATTCTTGTCTCGTTTCCAGCCGGAAAGTCTCGGCAGGGGTTGGGCTGGAACTTCCCCGAAACCTCTCGTAATCGGTCGCCAGCCGAGACCCGGATTTTCGTTACAGCAACGCGATGCACGGAGAAGTACCGAATCCGATAAGACGAGCTTCTGGTTTCAGGAGTACACCAAAGCTGTCCAGTATGCGCAGCTGCACCCCTGCTGCAAAACCAACGAGTTCCCGGGCCGATGCCCCGCCACCATTTATCAGGATCAGGGTGTGGTATGGTGAGATGCCAACTTTCCCCTGGCGATAGCCTTTTTCAAATCCCGAGCGTTGGATGAGGTACGCAGCAGAAATTTTGACATCGCCGTTCGGCAAAGGCCAGCACCAGGTGGTCGAACTTCCATTTCCGGCAACAATGGATTCGATATGGTTGAACTGGCTCTGGGTAACAATGGGGTTTTTGAAGAACGACCCGGCGCTCTTGAATGATTCGTACCCGGTCCTGACAAGAACCCCCTTGCCGGCTCTGATCGCGATAACGGCGTCGCGTACATCAGCCAGGGCAGGCGAAGGGATGCCTGAAAGTAGCTCTTCGAGTTCACGGTATTTGATGGCAGGCGCGCCAGCCTTGATGAGCTTGAAGGTAACGGACAGCACAAGGTATTTTCCCGCTTCCCTGGTATTGAAAATGCTTTCCCTGTAGCTGAAAGCGCATTCCTCGTTATCGAATGATACGGCTTTGCCGGATGCTGTTTCCAGGCAGTGTACCCGCGAGATAACCTGCGATACTTCCTGACCGTATGCTCCAACATTCTGGATCGGAGATGCGCCCACCGTTCCGGGTATTCCCGCTAGACATTCGACACCTTGCCAGTCCCTTGCAACACAGAGGTCGGTAAAATCCTGCCAGTCTTCGCCGCCGCCGACATTGGCAAGCACGTTGCCGCCCGCCTCATCGATGGTTACTCCCTTTATACGGTTCAGAATCACGAGACCCGGAAAACCTTCGTCACTGATCAACACGTTGCTTCCGCCGCCCAGAACGATGTGATCAAGACCTTTTTCACGGGCAAAGGCCAAGGCCGATACTGCATCTGTTTCACTTGAAACCTGGGCAAAATACCGCGCCGGTCCGCCAACATCGAAGGTGGTAAAGGCGGCAAGGGGTACATTTTCCTGTATGTTTATCGTGTTTGAAAGCATGGCAATCATCCCTCGTGAACCTGAAAAAATATCACTCGCAAATCAAGCTGAAATAAAGTATGACTTCATTGAATCCGCGGTGGAAAATGGTACTGTCTCTTTATTTCTTAAAAGTGTTTGACCAACGCAATTCTCTTAGTGCCTGGAGTTTTTTTATTCGGCAAGGTCTGCCTGTAATGAGCCATATTCACCGATATCCATCTATCCGTCAACAATAATACCTTGATAGAATTGAAGGATCATCTAAGCTCCCTACCCTCCTCCGTCACCCGTTAAAAACCATTGATTCCGGGCTGACAAATCTTTCTTCTCCTCGATGATGATTTGTGCACGGTTCTCAGGTAGAATGATCTACGCACGCAAAGTACAAATGCTGACAGTTCTTACACCGTCTCGTAGGGGAAGGTTAGACCATGTGCGGACGTTTCACCACATTGTTTTCACCAGAAGGATTGAAAAGTACCTTTGATATTCAGGCCCCGCCTGCTATGCCACCCCGCTACAACATTGCTCCGACCCAACAGGTTTGGATAATCCGGGGATCTGTAACAGGTGAAAGATACCTGTCCTCCGCTCGATGGGGGCTCGTGCCGCATTGGGCCAAGGATCTTTCCATCGGCAACAGGATGATAAATGCACGCTGCGAAACCGTCCACGAGAAACCCGCCTTCCGCCAGTCAATTCACACCCGACGCTGTATTGTTCCCGCCAGCGGTTTCTTTGAGTGGGCCACAACTTCTACGGGCAAAACTCCCCATTACGTCACTATGCGCGATGGTTCACCTCTCGCCTTTGCCGGTATCTGGGAGTCATGGAAAACATCCGAGGGCGAAAACATAGAGACATGCGCCATCCTCACCACCACAGCAAACAGTCTGATGGCTCCCATCCATGATCGAATGCCGGTGGTCCTGCACCAGACGGAATTCGAACTCTGGCTGGAACGGTCGGTGAATAATCCTTTACAACTGCAGCGCCTCTACCAGCCATACCCGGCAGAACTGTTGCAGGAATGGGAGGTCTCAACTGTGGTCAACAATCCCGCCCACGAAACGCCGGAGACCATAGCGCCTATCCAGGCTGAGCCATAATGGATATTGTATCTGGTCTTCATCTGGAATGTCGAGGCAGAGGTTGAGCGGAGCAGGAGTAGTACAAAATCCTGAATTTTTGGTGAGTGAATGTTATCTGAACACCTGGTGTATCAAAGTTGAAGGCCCGCTGTAAAAGCGGGCCTTCATGGAGCATCAATTCGCTATTTACCCATTATAAGGGTCTCAGGCGGCGTATTTGCGCAGCCTGCATATTTCCTATGTATAAAGATCCTATGTACTACGGTAAAAGCCTGGCGGAGTGTCCTCGTTCATGCGGTCCTCCTAAAGTTTATAGCGTAACAACAAAATCATCTTCCAATACGATAGTGATCCTTTACATCATTTTTGATTCAGGTAGCGCTACCTTGGTTTCAAGTATAACCATTCTATTCAGCAAGAAACAGTCTGTTATTATTTTTTTTGTTGGCGTATAGTTTATCTTTTGTCGACTCGTCCAAGGACTTTATTGTATCGTCGCACCTCGTCGTAACGGCGCAAAAAGATTCTCCAATCCATATACCTTGATCTCGTAGTCACTCCGTAGCATCCTGCCCAGCCTGCCCTCCGGAAATCCTTTCTTGGTAAATCAGAGCACGCAGGGTCCCGGTTGTTCTATCAATAACCTGCCCTGCTTGGTTCGCAATATCGCTAAAAATTGACCTGAATCATGTTACCCAAGGGAAAGCCGAAGTATCTTCAATTCGGTTGGAGAAACTCGAAACTGAAAAGGAGATTGATTATGAGTAACTGCACAGGATGCGGAAGCGGAGCGGGGCCTTTTTCCGAAGGCAGGGAACTGGTGGAATTTGTCTACAATGCCCACGGTGGCGGACTCAGGAACAAGTCCATCGCCAACGGCGGCCTGAAGGCTGTCTGTCAGGGATGCGGCGCCGGTTTCCTCCTGGGAACCTATGTGGGAACCTGCCCGGCGTGTGGCGGGGTCCATGCCGTATCGCCTCCCCGGAGTACCGATCCGATCAATATCCAGTTTGCAGGTAATGACTATCGGCTTCCGGAAGCATAATTCATGACTTCCCTGGACAGGTCATCACGCAACCGGCTTACCGAAAAGCTCATTCCACTCTTCAGCGGAGACACCCTTTTTGAGGCAATTGCCCGGTCGGTCTGCCGGGCCGGTTGCCTGCCGCGCAAGGAGTTGTATGAGGCGTGGGAGGTTGCACGGCGGGTGCGCCGCCGTTTCCGAGGCGGACGGATAGTGGATCTGGCCTGCGGACACGGATTGCTGGCAATGATTCTTCTACTGCTCGATGACAGCTCTCCCGAAGCCCTGGCAGTTGATCGGCGCATCCCGGAAAGCGCGGTGACCCTCGCACAATCCCTGACGGCAGCCTGGCCGCGTATTACGGGGCGGGTGCGATTTGTGGAAACGGCGCTAGAGGAAATTCCGTTACAACGAGACGATCTGATCGTCTCCGTACACGCCTGCGGCGAACTGACCGACCTGGTCATTGAACGGGCAATGGCTGCCGGGGCACGGATGGCGCTAGTGCCCTGCTGTCACAACCTTACAGGTGCTGACCTTGGCGGGCTACAGGGGTGGCTTGACGGACCACTGGCCATGGATGCAGCACGGGTCGCACGGCTACGCTCGCACGGCTACCAGGTCGTAACTCAGCTTATTCCGGAAGATATCACCCCGAAAAACAGGCTGCTGCTGGCTGAGCCCGCAAACTAGTTTTATCATGACGAAGTAACACCCCCAAAGCGCTTCGCTCAGGGCCATCTTGCAATAGTGCAATCCTAACCATAGCCTCTCCACTGACCCCATCCCTCAACTCCAAGTCCCCTCGACTGTATGAGACCCCAAACCACCAA
>Ga0351901_1109_pt1 | contig 22991 bp, 15 predicted proteins | sample BONcelHT113001D4_FD_206875 | JGI IMG/M metagenome (GOLD analysis project Ga0351901, IMG submission 206875) | Enriched cells from coal bed in the Powder River Basin, Montana, United States - BONCAT cells T11 rep1 HSBNCT.T11.300.1.D4 ...
AACCCATGTCCAGATGAGCAGAGATGGAGGGATTTAAACGGTGCATGATAATTGGGCAGTAGTGTGGTCTGACAAAGCGGAAATTGAAAAAATAACGGATGCAAGCGCAGGCCAGCTCACCAAATGGAAAGACCGAATTTCGGCTGGTGAAGTATCGTTTAAACTTCCATTAATTGAATATACAACTGGGCATGTGGAATCCAAACTACCTCTCGATTTTGAACGCGAGACTAATCTAATCAATTCCTTGGAACCTTTAAATGACGCACAATTCCCAGAGATGATGCATGAAAGAAAACCATTTCGACCATTTGTTGCGATGCTTGAAGGAACCTTTTTGCTTGCATATAATGCCGTTGACATGTTTCGGTGTAGATGGGAATATCTTAAACAAGTTCATCTTGTTGGTGACGAATCCTCTCAAAAAATAGATTCGTTCCTCCAGCTTCCTGATTGGGAGTTTGAGGCTCTATACAAAAGGGGAGTGGATCCAATAATAACTTTTGATAGAAAACTCATAAAAGAAGCAGAGCTGAGAAATGCAAACGCAAACCAAATGGTGACAATGCAACTGCTTAAGGAAAAACCTGTAAATATGGTGGAATATGATGGAAATACTTATCTTGTGATATCGTTTAAGAAAGTGGACCAAGAAGCTATTCAAGAACCTACAATTCTTTTCCCGAAATCTTCGCGTAGAAGCATCCCAAATGCGTCCAGTTTCTATGGTCGCGTATGTGGAATTGTAAATTTCGTCGCCAATCCACCGCCGCTTCATAGTAACGTGGTCCTTCAATCAGCGATATTAGCTTTACCAGTACGTTATCATTAGAGTAATTTCTCGTTCATTCTATTAGGTGTGTATAACCTGCAAGCTATCCTCTCTCTTTTTCGGCTCTCTTTTCAGGCATACTGCCACAAGACATATTTATAAACATCTTTCTACCTCGATAGTCCCTGATAGTGCGCGGCGGATTGCGGGTTTTCTATTTGCCTTTACTGCAATCGATCAATCGCAATCGTTTTATTGTAAACCCAGATTTACCAAGACTATATGAACAGGTAGTTAGGCCAACGAGGATTTAGTCCAATTTTAGAAAGTTGTATACTGTACTATGAACAACTCGCGAATATTGGCGGCAAGTCTCCCATAGTCGAATGACATGGCCGGGGATGCCAAAGCCCTGCAGAAGACCGCCCGAGCACCCTCAGCCCGCCAGGGGGCACAGAGGCTGCAAGGAGAGGCGGATTAGGCCATGGCGCAGGCCAAGGAACTTAAGCTCCAGGCCAGGCAGAGGGACCTGAAACTAAAAGTGTGGGAAAGGGAATGGTCAAGCAAACCCGGAAGGACTCCAGAACCAAACGCATGACTTAAATGGCCTCCTGGCGCGAGTGCGATGTCAACGATGCAATGGGCACGATTGATTGAGAGACGAGCTGTCTTATGGCTGCATCCAGATCATCTTTTGCCTTGCCGCTGGAGGACATAGCTTTTGATAGATTTGTTGATATTATCATTCTGCTTGCTGCGCGAATGCCAGGCACCTGGCTTCCAGGACTATATACTATTGGCTAACATGAAAAATATCTACATAGCATTTCAGCTATGGACAGTTATGCGGAAGTGCTCGCAGGTACGAGGGCGCGCTCGCCTGCGGGCTCAGGGGCGAGCCTGCGTTCCGCGCGGGACGGGCATGCGCGCGTGTGGTGGGCTGTCGGAAAAATTGACACTCAGTATCGCTTTGTGGCAAACTATAGAGAATGCACAGCATTTTCTGGCTGGCGAAGCGGCTGCAACATTCTTCTTTCTACTCAATATTTCTGATCTGGTACGCATTGACTAGGACAAGCCAGCCTTCGACATTTATGACCCAAAATCCAGGTTAATAGTCGTCTCCGTTCGTTCGTCCTCTGTGCGCTCTGCGCCTCTGTGGTTTATTCCCGTAACCGCCAGGATTTGAATATCCAGCTACGATTATTAACCGCAGAGACGCAGAGCTCGCAGAGACGGGAAACTATTTGGTGAGCGTATTCTCAAGTCAGGAAATAACTGCCGTGCCGTTCTCCAGCCGCACCCCGTCTGCGCCGCCCAGCTTGACCACAGGAAGTCCGGAGGAGCTGGCCTTCGGGCTTAGGCCAGCCTCGAATGCCTCCGGATCTATATTCTCCGAGCTCCAGGCATTATCTACTCTCTCCAGCTCCTGTGCCTCCTGACTGAGGACCAGATCCACCAGATGCACCGCGGAAACCTCGTCTTGGCTCATGAACGGCGCGGGATCAAACTGTAGTAGCATTGTGACATTGCCGGCGGACAGATCGCTCTCTACGCTCTCTTCTCCCACTTCGTCACCGGCGTCATCCACAATGATGCCCTGCAGCTCGTACATGCCTGGCTTCATGACTGTCACATTTACCCCAATGGCGATGCTGCCGGGGGTCGTCCGGTTGACATATTCGCCGGTCAAATAGGCGGCAGGCGGCTGGAACTGTTTTGGCTCTCTGTTTATGATGATATCTTTGTCGAATCGATCGATGTAGCTTCCACTCTGATCGTAGAGTATGAGATTTTGAATTCGCATCGGCCCGCACTTGCCATATCTCCAAATATCGGTGCCGCTGGCATTGACCATTATGCTTCCGCTCTCTTTGAGCGCAAAGCTGCGATCTATTGTTCCAATCCAGCCGCCGATGCAATCGACCAGCACCCCGTTTAGCCTGTACTCTCCGGGCGCTGTGATGTTCAGGCCGAAGCCCAATGCAAGCACGTCAAAGAGGCCGTCGCCGTCGAGGTCCACGGCCTCTTCTTTCGTAAGGCCCGCCAGCCTGCTGCCGGCAATGGTCACGCTCACCGGAATCTCAAAGGTGTGGCTGTCCGAAGAGATCTTTATGTATCCGTCCAACCTGGAAAGCGATGTACCTTCGGGTATGGTGAGATTGGCTTCTACCGTCCCATTGGAGTCGCTCTCTAATCGCTCTGGGCCTTTGGTCGTGATCCAGGTCCACTGCTCCTCGGCATATTCCTTGACGCTGACTCTAAAGGACTCTCCCGCCTTCGGAACATTGTATCCGTAAACCTTTAGCGTCCAGTTGCCTACTTTTGGATTGGTGATTTCCAGTGGACCTATATCGCCTGAGCCCAAAGCCGCGTTCTCCTCACTGGCAAGGCCCTCAGGATTCTCGAAGACAAGCGCAATCTCGCTGTCATTGCTTCCACCAACAGAGCTTAACTCTGCTGAGATCTTCTTCGTTCTCTCGGTGACATTTACTGTTTTATTCCATGTTTCTTTATATCCCACATGGCCCTCAAACTCCCGGCGAGTGGTGTTCTCGATCACCCCGGTGTAGCTGAGGTTTTGCAGAGACAGCCCAACATTCCTCAGTGCAAACTGTGTTTTGGTGCTTGTGCCCGCAGATGCCGACTCCAAATTCCAGCGGATGGGAGATGTCTCTAACTGAGATCGTTCTACCTGCAGTGTATAGTTGACCGCCTGCGATATATTTTCACTATGCACGGCAATAAGCCATTTTCCCGAGGACGGAGACTGTATCTTCTTTATCCTTTGTTGGCTTGTCTTCTCACCTGTGTAATACTCGCTGGTGGGGGAGATGAGGAAAAGATCGAGGTTAGTGTCCTGCTGCCACGTTAAGGATGCTTCAAACTCAGTGGTTCCCGGCCTCATCTGCAGATAGTAGTAATGCCATTCGCTTCCTTTAAGCGATCCTGTCTTATTGCCCACACCACGAGAGATATCGAGGAGGCTGGCCACATTCACGCTGATGGGAATCTGGAGCAGATTCTCATTTTCTTTTGATATCTCAATGGTGCCGTTATAAATGCCTGGAAGGGTGTCCTGCGGCACGGTAATCGACGCCGCAAAGACCTTCTGATCGTTGGCCAGAATCGTTTTCGGCAGGAGCTGCAGGCTTACCCAATCGGATACATCTCCCTGCACAGATGTTTTAAGGTTTTTTATCTCCTGATTGCTGAAGAATACGAAGCGCAAATTCCAGTCTTCATCGCCCGGAGCAAGAGCATATATCTTCTTTTGCGGCCTGTCTGCGCCCGTATCCAGACCCACATATACGCCTTTTCCTGCTGGCAGATATGCCCAGCGACCTGCCGTCCAGCGATCTGGAATCACTCCGCAGATATCATCACTATTCTGCAGGACCTCATAGGAAGAAAGAGCATCCAGCATTCCTGCACCCTGATAATACTCTTCATAACTGTCACCCTGGGTGCTATTCAGTTTTGTTGCTCCCCGGGTCATGGCTGCCTTGACGCCGGCTGCAGTGAGATTGCCATCGGCCTGCAAGAGCAGCGCAGAAAGGCCTGCTACTATTGGTGCAGAGATGCTGGTTCCCGACTCGCGTGAATAATAAAAATCGACAGGGTCTGGCCTTTTCACGCCGACGGGCACGATAGAGATGATATCAACACCCGGTGCGACAACGTCAGGTTTGATCCTATCGTCCCTGGTGGGCCCGGAGCCGGAAAAGCTGGCGATGTGGCCATCTTTATCTGCAGCCCCTACGGTGATGACCTTTACGCCGTCTCCCGGTGAGTCGATTAGACCGGGAGGCAGAGCCAGAACTACGGGCACAAATAGAAGTAATACATCTTTATTTTTGGATTTTTCGAGCTGAGAGATCCCGACGGCGGACTTTTCGAGATAGGACTTATCGAGATCGGTCTTCTCGATGCTGCTCTTATCGATAGCAAGCTCCTCTAAATTATCATTCTCGATAGAAAAATGGCCCATTTCCTCTATGAAGGAGCTTCTTACCTGTCCCTCTGCCTTGCTGCTGTTGCGGTTGCCTGCTGCCACGCAGACCACGACTCCCGCACCTGCGGCATTGTCCGCAGCCATGGTTATGGGCGGATTCGTCTCGCCCAGATTTATGCCACCCAGGCTGAGGCTGAGGACATCGGCCCCATTGTAAACGGCCCACTCAATTCCCGCGATGATATCCGATACTTTGCCGTCCCCTTTGCCATCGATTACTTTGACACTGATCAGCTTTGCCCCGGGTGCAATTCCTTTGTATTTTCCATTGGAGGCCGCACCTGAGCCGGCAATGATTCCAGCTACCATTGTTCCGTGCCCCAGCAGATCATCTGCCGTGATCTCATCTGCCAGGAAATTCTTCTCGGCTACTACCTTGCCAATCAGGTCTGGGTGATTCTTGTCTATCCCTGAATCGAGTACCGCAACGGTTATTCCCTGACCGTCGATCCCTTTTTCCCAGAGCTTGTCTGCCTTTATGGTTTGAGCAGGAGATATATATTCTTCTTTTGAGATAGATTTTTCCAGTGATGAGTTCTCGTCGGGTGAAGATATCTGTGTTCTGCCGTCAAAATAAATTCCCGATACCCGGTCGCTTTCTGCAATCTTTTTTATAGCATTGGCCGTAGCCTCTCCTGCCAGGCCGGGGATGAGATTGTACCTGTACCTAACATTGAGGTCGCTGGAAATGAAATCCTCTGGGATAATGCGGTCTGGATTGGAAGGGACGGTCGATTTGAGCATCACAATTACTGGGATCTTTTCCGCAAGGATCAGACCATTTTCTTCCTGAGCGAGCAGCTCTGCAAGCTCTGGATCGATCTTCTGGTCGGCAGTAGAAGGAAGCTTTGCTGCCTGTACTGTGGAGAAGGCTGCCAAAATTATGCATACAGCAGAAATTAGAATTAAAATATTTCGATTCATAATCACCCAAACCTGTCTTACGATGTATCCCCGGGCCCTACCCTAAAATCCCAACATAGGGTTGTAAGTAGATAATGCTAAATAAACCTGTGGTACTTCTAGGATTGATGATACTGGAATGGCTGGTTTCCTATCTGCTCTGGATTAGCTTGGTTCTACTCTTAGCATCAGCCCTGACCAGGATCAGCCGCATAGCAGTCCCAGGATGGGGGCTCTTTGCATTCTTCTGGCTCGGCCAGATAGAGCATTATCTGGCCGTAGAGGACTACTTCAATGTGGCTCTCTTTTTGGCGGCAGGTCTCTTGTGCTTCTACATGGCCTGGATTGTGATGAGCAGGGGCTTTTCTTCAAAGGCGTGCTATTGGGCGAGCTATGCGGCTGCAGCCTGCGGAATTATCTATTTTCCCTTTGCCGAAGTACAGGCTCTTCAGGTCTGGCTGATTGGACTTACCACCCTTGTAACCGCAAAGACGCTGCAATTCCTCTCTGTCCCCGTGATCATGGAGAGCTGGAATATAATGAGCCTCAACGGTCGGTCGGTGCAAATCATCCTGGCCTGCACGGCCATTGAGAGCATTGCCTTATTCGCAGGAGTGATTTTATCAGTAGAGGCACCCCCCGGACGCAAGATTGCGGCGCTGGCTGCATCTACATTCTCCATCTATATCTTGAACATTGTGAGAAATGGATTTGTACTCATGGCCTACGGATGGAGTTGGTTTGGGGAAGGCAGCTTTGATATCGCCCATAATATCATAGCTAAGATGGGATCGACGTTAGCGCTCCTGGTCATATCTTACCTGGTATTCATGCTCTTGCCGGAGCTTTTATCAATCATTGATGAGCTTGTCGCAGAGATCAAATCGGGAAGAGGAGATGCAGCATGAAGCTGGCAAAAAATTCTACCGTATGGGTATCGGTGCCCATTTTTCTTACTGCTGGGCTGGCCGCGGCAGGAATTTGGTTATTGTCGGCTGTGGCTTTGGCAGGCTTTGTTTTCATGATCTTCTTTCACCGGGATCCGGATCGTTTGCCGCGAGGCGAAGGCATGCTTTCGCCTGCAGACGGAAAAATCATTCAGGCCACGCCGGACAGAATCACCATCTTTATGAGTCCTTCCAATGTTCATGTTAACCGGGCGCCGCTCGATGGCTTTGTACGCAATATCGAATACCGGAAAGGCACTCATCTGCCTGCTTTTATGGGGCGGGCATGCAAGAACCAGCAGAACAGGATGCATTTGGAGACAGATGATGGAGACATGGAGCTGCGCCAGATAACGGGGACCCTGGTACGGGAGATCGTCTGCTACGTTCATCCCGGAGATCAGGTGTCGCGAGGAGAAAGGATAGGCATGATCCGCTTCGGCTCGCGAGTGGAGATAAGCATTCCCATTGGTTACAGTCTGCTAGTAAATAAGGGCGACAAGGTCCGGGCTGGAGAGACGGTGGTTGCAGTGAGGAGTTCATGAATGTCTTCCGGGTTATTCGGCTGCCGGACATATTCACGCTTTTAAATGTCGTCTTCGGATTCCTGGCAATTCTTGCCGCAGGCAGAGCATGGGGCGGCAATATTCCCCAGTATGCCGTGGTGTTCATACTCCTGGCAGCAATGGCCGATGGCCTGGATGGATTTTTGGCGAGAAAGGTGGGCGGCAGTCCCCTGGGAGCCAACCTGGACTCTTTAGCGGACCTGATCTCCTTTGGCACAGCGCCAGTTTTTCTTGCCATCTCCACCTTTCATCTTCCGCCCCATATTTGGCCGGTGGGCATTTTCTTCCTGATCTGCGGAACGCTGCGCCTGGCCAGATTCAATGTCGTCTCCGGCAAAAGCGATTCGTTCTTTGAGGGGCTTCCCATTCCGGCAGCAGGCATAGCACTTTCTGCCAGCGTTCTTTTGGGCAGGCCGACACTCACGATTATCCTCATGCTGTTTTTGGCACTGCTCATGGTGAGCAGCATCTCTTATCCCAAGATCAGAGATCTTCGCGTCATGCTAATCCTTGGCGGCATCTTCCTTGTGGTGGGATTGTTCCTTTTCCGCCAGCACGATATTCTTTATGCAACCCTTGTGGTGATAGCGCTTATCACCCTCTATCTGACAAGTCCGGTGGTGATCTCACGCCTACGAAAAGGGAAATAGCCGCATTTGAGGCGGGTATCAAGCTGGGAGCTCTCTACCATCAGTTCGTAGGAGCGCCGGTGAGCCTGAAGACAGCAGCCAGCCTGGAAGAGGCCATGCAAGAGAGTATCTCCCTGCAGCCTTACGTGAAGAAGGTAAGCGTTCGCATAGACCGGCAGAGGTTGTTGGAGAACTTCTTTGGATACGGCGAGCTGGAAGGGCGTATGATAATCGCCGAGGTGCAGATAGATTATGAGGGCGAGGTGGTCATTGCCAGGCTGGTGTTTGATGCAGAAAAAAACTATCCGCTCATGAGTTTGGTCTAGTCGAGATAATAGCTTGATAATAAAATCTCTGGTGGTTTTGAACACTGCTTGAAACGAGAGCGTACAACTTCATACGAGTTGAGTAACAAAAGCACCTAAAAAAAGATAGATGGAGCTGTGGGCCTGGCCAGCAGGAGGGCCTGGTGAGAGCAAGCTGACATCCGGATAAGTGGGAGACCAGAGCGCCATATGCCTTATGAAAAAATTTATAATATATGCATGGACTGGCTATATTTATGAAACAAATGGGATTCTTATTAATCCTCATGATCATATTGGGGACGACCTGCACAGCATGTGCATCGGAAGGGGCTAACTTTGGGCCGCAGACGACAAGCGGAGAGCCTTTGTGGAGGCTGCTCTCTGCCTCCGATGCTGTGAACTCCAATCTTTCCAAAATCGAAACTGCTCTTGCCGATGCCAGCCTCGTCCTCTCAGAAACAGGCATTGATGGGCCTGCTGCCCAAGCAGTTCTGTCAAACCTCACGATGTTGGATACTGCTGTAATCGATTGCATCACGATTGATGCCAACGGCATCGTGCGTGAGGTCGAGCCCATGTCGTTTGAAAGCGTGAAGGGAACAAACTTGAAACTACAGAAGCATGTGAATGACACAATCAATACCAAGCTGTATTCCGGTTTTCATTTCATAAAGGCAGTCGAAGGATTGTATGCAATCGATTCAGAGATGCCCGTCTTCGACAAGAATGGAACATTTATGGGAACAGTAAGCTTAATGTTTAATAACAGCCAGTTTTTCGGAAGGGTCCTTGCTCCGTTTCAGCCTTCTTCGGGAAACTCCAAGATATGGGTGAGCAAGGCAGATGATGGAACGATCCTCTACGAAACGGACCCCACCCAGATATTGCTCAATAAAAGCTCTTCCATGTATCTGGATTATCCAGAACTTTTGAAACTATTTAATAGGATGAGCATTGAGAGAACAGGTTACGGAACTTATGAGTTCTTAGACCAATCTCACGGGGAGACGATAAAGAAAGGCTGCTATTGGACCACTATTCCCAATGAGGGCACTGAGATGAGGCTTGTACTCACACTAGAGCTCTGATAACCAAATTAGGCGGGATGGATCCATTCATAATTTTTCGTGGCATTCAGAGGCCAAAAGGGATATTTTGTCGCCTATGGGAATAGTCAAGTCGTTATCCTGCAGCCGAGCTATGCCTTCCTCAATGCAGTTGATCCAGATCTTCTGCTTTGCCTCGCCAGCCTTGCAATATTGCGCCTCTATCTCCCGATAGACGGCATCAAAGTCCAGGCCCCCGGCCAAGCCCCTGGCCAGGCCACGCAGGTCCTAGGTGTTCCCATCTCCAGCACCGATCTGAAATACTTCTCTGCAGGCTCCATTAGCAAGACCGTACACAGTCTGTGGGTCTGGGGATCGATCCTTATTTTGTGGTTGATAGCTCACAGAGCGCACAGAGACATTCACTCAAACTCGATTGTCCCCGGTGGCTTGGGTGTCAGGTCATAGACCACCCTGGACACGGTTGGAATCTCGCCCGTGATGCGGCTGGAGATGCGCTTGAGTGTCTCCCAGGGAAGCTCCATTGCCTCCGCCGTCATGGCATCTCGGGAGGATACGGAACGAACAGCTACCACCCAGCCGTAGACCCGGACATCGCCTTTAACGCCCGTGGCTTTTCCCAGCAAGGCAGCAAATGCCTGCCAGGGACTGAATCTTTCGACCTCTTCCTCCACGATGGCATTGGCTTTGCGGACAATATCCAGCTTTTCGGCTGTGACCTCGCCCACGATGCGCACAGCCAAACCAGGGCCCGGATAAGGCATCCTCTCGCTGATCTCTTGAGGAAGGCCCAGAGCCCGCGCTACTTCGCGAACCTCATCTTTGTACAGGTCACGCAGGGGCTCGACTATGGTCTTGAATTCCATGCAACTGGGTAAGCCCCCCACATTGTGGTGAGCCTTGATGCCTCCGTCAGACTCGATTCTGTCCGGGTAGATGGTGCCCTGCATGAGGCAGTCGCCGCCGATCTTACGTGACTCCTCTTCAAAGACACGAATGAAGGTCTCGCCTACGATCATCCTCTTCTCTTCCGGGTCTGTGACCCCTTTCAAGGCATCGAGGAACCGGTCGTGAGCATTAACGCGCACCAGGCCTATTCCCAGGAAGAGCTGCTCGATTCGGTCCGACTCGAACTGCCTCATGAGCCCCGAGTCCACATAAACCGGAACCAGGCGGTCTCCAATGGCGCGATGGGCCAGCATTGCGCATACCGAGCTGTCCACGCCTCCCGATAAACCTATGATGGCGCGTCCCTTAACATCGCGCTTGATCTCCTTGATGGCGTCCTCTATGAAACGTTGCACATTCATGGCCATAATAGCATGCCCTGCTTTGAGAATAATAGGCTTGCGGTTATGATTATTCTTGCCCGCCATCATGAATATAGGTTTGCTGCTGCTTTTCTAGATGATATTAATATGAGATGTACATGAAAAATAAGGCTATAAATCATGAAAGATAAGGATATATCGGCGAGATATGAGAGTGGGGCTCGCCATTTAGACATTCCGGGTGGGCTTTCCTCCAGCCCTCCCAACCTAATAAAGCAATTTGCAGCCACCCCATTCTCTCAGGTTTCCTATTTCCTTACTGGGAAGGATAATGTTACCCAAAGTGCCTTATTTTAAGACGTCGTATTAAGATAAGCAATAGCAAAAGCAATCGCAAAGTTACATGCAAATGAAGGACGATAATGGAAGAGAAGATGAAGGACATTGCGAAGATTTCTGAGGCCAGGAAAATGAAATATTGCAGAATTTTGCTGTGTATGACCGCGCTGGCGGCTTGTCTTATGATTAGCATTGCATGGGGAGAAGACTATCTGGAAGGCGGGTATGTCAGGAGCTACGATCGGTCCATGACGATGGACCCGGGAATAGCTGGCATGGTTCAGTGGCTGGATGCGCCGGTCCCCAGTTTCCCCTGGTACAGCTCTGATCTTGCTTTCTACCGACAAGCGGTTTCCAGCAGCACATTCACACCCTATAGAGAATACTATACAACCAAAGGAACGCCTGTGGTGAGCGGCATAGTAAGCAATCCCGTCAAATTCGATATTACCCAGGATACGCCTTACGGCATATACTACGGAAACGGCCAGGGATTGCCATACTCTCAATATGCATCCACAGTGCCTTCCAAGAACAATGATCTCTGGATTTCGGGGGCCACGAATTGGACACAGTATGCAGTGAGCCCAGTGGGAGCCTCTCTGCAACTCGTGGCCAATGTGCCCACCGGAGGAATGGGAGGATTTTATGAGGTGGTTCAAACCGATACGGCCAGTACCAGGTACAAGACCTATCAGTTCAATCCAGGTTATAACACCATGAACTACAAAGCCGACCAGATGGGAAGACACATGCTCTACATTGTGGTGAACAACCAACCAAGCAATGTGGTCATTGTGGATGTGTTCTCCCAGGCCCTAAGGTAAACGGCCTCTTTGCACAAGATGTCTTGGAAATAATTCTTGGAGATGGAGATTTGAGAGTGAGGGCATATACATTTTCCGCCTTCGCACTCACTACATTTGAACTCATCTCTCTTGCCAGTAATGCGGTGCGCTGTGCACTATCTGTATTTGCCGCGCTGCTCTGATTATTTCCGGCTCTCGCATTTTTATTATTCATCGATCAGGACATCGCCCCCTCTTGCTCCATTGGGCTGCTGCACCCCAGCCACTCCTTCTCCGGGCTTACGGTCTTGTTGGCCCACTTCCATCTGGCTTTGCCTGCCAATGTGAAATTGCCGGCCAGATGCGTATCTGTGAAGCCGCCCGGCCACTGGGCGTTTCTGTCGGCCAGGCCCAGGATCTGGGCAGTTGTTTCCAGATAGGAGAGGGTCTTGCCCAGCTGAGCGCGATAGCTGAGGTTGAGGCTCTTAGCCTCGTAGTATCTATCGCTCCAGCGAATGTCTCTGTAGTCGTTCTCGGCACGCAGCTTTGCAGACCACCCGCCCCTCAGGGGAATGCAATTTCGGGAGAGGTTGACAAAGGCAGGAGAGAATCCGGTAAGGACATTGCGCTCTGCGTTGATGCTGACAGAATTGTATGTCAGTTGCTCATCTGCCTGATAGTCGCCTGCTCCATGCTCGCCGTATTGCAGGACCGATCCGATTATAGGCCTGATTCTGGTAGTGGCTGATGCCGAGAAGTTGAACTCACCCGCGGTGATATGCACATTGTTTGTGACAAGGTAGCTATCAAACTCTGTGGAGAGCATGCCTTCAGTAGAGGCAAATCCCTTGCCGGAAACGCGGCCATCGATGCTGGCCTTAGCGGCGGGCTTACGGCTCCTCATCTTGATCACGATCTGACCGTGTGCGCCCGGCGCAAGATTGGCAAAGGTCCAGGTGTTGGTGGTGCCGGGATCGGGTGGCGGATAAGACTCGATGAATACCGTTAGCGGATCGTAATCCTCTTTGACGATTAAATCGGTAGGCTCTAGTTCATTATTTCCATAAGTTATGGTGTAGGTCATCAGGCCTCCCGGGGTCGCGGAAGAGGGGCCGTCCTTTACATCCTCCTCCTCCAGGGGCTCGAAACTTATTATCTCATCGCCAATCTTAATGTAATCGATAAAAGCAGATGTATCGGATACCTTGCCATCCTTATAAATCGTGATGTAAATTTTCACAATTCTTTTGCCCTCCAGTCTGCTCTTGCAGTCATCAAGGCTTCCTGGGAGGAAATTTTTGTCTTTATACCTCTCATATTCCAGATCAAATCCATCCAGTTCATTCCAGGTATGATTGGACATTCCCACCTCAGAGCATGATTTCTTTTGCGAGAGAATCCTTGCATCCTGGAGATTCTTGCTATCGTAGCTGTCGTCTTCATCGCCATCAAAATAGAGCTCAACTTGGACCGTTCCATCGCCTGATTGGGGATATATCCACATGCTGAGCTGATCAAGATCCTCAAGTGGTAGCGGAGGGTCCAGATAGATATAGATCCGGGCATAATTTCCTTTGCTGTCTACGGATAGCTCTGCACTGCTGCCGCCATGAAAGCTCTGTCTGGCAGAGACGGAAGAATCAGCATATTTTAGCTTGCTGAGATGATAATCCAGATCAGTGAGGCAGGTAGAACTAAATATTCCTATCTGAATGAATATAATCGTAGTAATTATAAAATTAAGTGATCGATTGCAATGCAATGGCTTGCCCATACATAAATGTATTTTAGTAACTGTTGAAATAGGATTCGCTCGACAAATGCCTGAAATTTAGCTTTGGCCAATTTGCGTCAATTCATCTCAATCACAAATGACCTAGATCATATCTACATAACCTCTACATGAAAAAAAGGGTTATTAACTTCGGCGATAATCGACTATTCGGCGGGGTAGGAGAGTGGGGACTTGTCCTTACCGCGTGGGCAGAAGGAATGGGAAAGGGGGTTATCCGACTGCCCAGAATCCCTAATGGGGGATGATAATCATAATAATGAATCTCCCGCAACTGTTTTCAGGTTACGATTTTGGCGTTAAAGCTAAAAGAATTGGTTTTTTACTTAATCTCTAGTCGCCCATCTCTAAAACCCTTCTCAGATCCTCGATTACAATGGGCTTGCTGATGTAATCGTCCATGCCGGCAGCCAGGCAACGTTCCCGGTCGCCTTTCAGGGCGTAGGCGGTGATGGCTATGATCCTGGGCCCCTTGGGCCACAGCTTGCGGATCTCCTTCGTGGCCACCAGGCCGTCCATCTCCGGCATCTGCACATCCATGAGAACGATATCGTAGGGCTGGCGCTCTACTGCCTGCAAGACCTCGAGACCATTGCCGGCCACATCCGCGCTGTAGCCGAGCCGCTTTAGCATCTGAATGGCGACCTTCTGGTTGACGGCATTGTCCTCCGCCAGCAAAATGCGCAGCGGTCTGGCGTTCTTCCGGCTGGCGTCCGTTTTTGCTTTCTTAGCGCAAGAATCAACGGGAATCGATATTTCCTCCGCCTCCTCGGCTATAATTGTAAAATGGAAGGTGGAGCCCAATCCCGGCTGGCTGACCACCCAAATCTCACCGCCCATCAGCTCCACCAGCCTGCGGCTGATGGCCAGGCCCAGGCCGGTCCCGCCGTACTTGCGTGTGATGGTGGAATCTATCTGGGAGAACGATTGAAATAGCCTGTCCGCCTTTTCCTCAGGAATTCCGATACCGGTATCGATAATGGAAAAATGAAGCTCATATTGTCGGCTATTTGTGGTCTGTATCGGCTTTGCTGTCACAGAGATCTCTATCGTCCCAGTATGCGTGAATTTGACAGCATTGCTCAGAAGGTTGACCAATACCTGACGAAGCCTGGTGACATCTCCTTTGAAGTATGCGGGAATCGCTTCATCCAGACAGTATTTTATTGCCAGCCCTTTTTTCTCTGCTTCTGCTTTTACCAGATCTACCGCCACAAAAATGCATTCCTGCAGATTGAAGGGCTGGCTCTCCAGCTCCATCTTGTCTCCCTCAATCTTGGAAAAGTCCAGTATGTCATTTATAACCGAGAGCAAGGAGTTGCCGGAGCTTCTCACCGTCTCTACATAATCCCTCTCTTGCGCAGTCAAGTCCGCTTCCAGGAGCAATCCTGTCAGACCCACTACGGCATTGAGGGGCGTTCTGATCTCGTGGCTCATGTTGGCCAGGAATTCGGATTTGGACCTGACTGCCGCTTCGGCTGCCTCTTTTGCCTCAATCAGTCTGTCTTCGGCCTGCTTGCTCTCTGTGATGTCGCGGATGGACTCTATGGCTCCAAAGACATCTCCCCGCGAGTCGTAGAGAACCGTGGCGCTGCCTACGAGATAGACGATTCTGCCCCATATGTTGGGCATGTACGCTTCTCCCATGAGAGCTCTTCCTTTTTTCTCAATATGATCATATTTGCTCTCGGCCTCTCTGTCGGCTTTTAAAACCAGATCGATCAATATAGGCCTGCGGGTTCCATAAAAGGGCAATGCATACTCATAATCGCCTTTTCCGATCATATCCTCGGCCAGGACGCCGGTCATGGCCTCGATGGCCCTGTTCCAGGCTAACACCTTTCCTTCTCTGTCGATGACGAAGGTTGCATCGGGCAGAAAATCAATAATGTCCATTAAGCGCTCTTCCGATTCCAAAAGAGCTTCCTCCGTCCGCTTGCGCTCAGTTATGTCAGTGAGGAAATTCAACGTGGCTGGTCTGCCTTGCCATTCAATCAATGTCGCATTGATTTCTACCCACTTGACAATGCCTTCCAGAGTAACCGCTCGGAAGGCGTACCGGGGTGGTGCGGCCTCATTTGCGATCCGTCGACGGTAATTTTCAACCACTATGCTCCGATCATCCGGGTGGATAAATTGGGGAAATGGCTTATCAATGAGTTCCTGCTGCGAATGCATCCCCAACAGGCCAAGCGTCGCGGGATTGACGAACTTGACCAAGCCGTCTTGCGCAACGAGGATTGATTCGTTAGCATTGTTTATCAGCAGGCTATACTTTTTCTCGCTTTCAAGCAGCGCCTCTTCGGCCCGCTTGCGCTCAGTGATGTCCAACCCGATGGCTTGATAGCGAGTGGGCTGGCCTGCCTCATTAAAAAAGGCCCTGTTGGTCCACTCGTGGTAGAGCACTCTGCCGTCCGGCATCAGATATCGTTGCACGTGGGTCTCAAGGGGCTGCTTTGGTGTAAGCGCGCCAAGAATTGCTTTGACCATTACCCGGTCGGCGGGGGACAGGAAATCGTAGAAGTTCCTCCCGATCATCTCGGCGGGATCCAGGTCGTCCCATGCCGCAAGAGGCTTGTTTAGATAGGTCACAGTGCCGTCGGGAAGAAACGCCGAAACGAACGCAGGCATGTCCTCGGACAGCTGCCGGTAGCCCTCCTCGCTAACCCTCAGTGCCTCCTCGGCCCGCTTGCGGTTGGTGATATCTCTGGTAACTCCCACTAGAAAATCATTTCCTGCTTTGTCTTTATAGAGTGTCTTTTTAACCAGGACGGTGCGAGTCACGCCGGGAGCGTAGGTATTCGTTTCCTCGTTTACGTTCTCTTCTCCCGTGGCAAATACCTCCTCGTCTTTATGCCAGGAGATTTCTGCCATCTCTCGAGAGGGGAACAGTTCATAAGCGGTCCTGCCCAAAATTTCATCTCTTGAGAGGCCGAAGAGCTTGCAAGCGGCATCGTTGACCAGGATTACCCTGTGCTGTCTGTCCTTGACATGAATCGGATCGCCAATAGAATTGATTATTTTATCAAGGTAGTCTCTGGTATGGGTTAAGGCCTGGTTGGCTTTTTCTAATTCTGCTGTTCTCTCACACACTCTCTTCTCCAGTTCATCATGGGCGCTTTTTAGCTGATCCTCAATCTTTTTGCGCTCTGTGATGTCCCTGGAAATTCCTACCAGAAATTCATTGCCGGCCCAATCTTTGTAAACAGCCTTCTTGGTGATCAGGGTTCGAACATTTCCCTGGCCATCTCTCACAGATTCTTCATTTACGTTCTCTCTCCCCGTGGCAAAGACCTCTTCATCCTTTTCCCAGAAAATGTCTGCCTGCTCTTTGGGGAAAAAATCGTAACATGTCTTGCCGATTATATCCTCCGGCTCGAGATTGGTGAACCTGTACTTGGCAGCATTGACAAATAAATATCTGTGCTGTCTGTCGCTGACAAATATCGGATCTCCAATGGAATTGAGAATCTTTTCCAAAAAATCCTGGGTGATGGGCATTTTCTCAGGAATAGATATTTTCAAGCTTTCTGCGCCGCTTTTCTCTTCAAGCAATCTTTCGATAGCTTGCAGCTCTAACGAAGCATCGGATAGCTTCCCTGATAGGAAAGCTGGGTCTAGTTGGCTTTTGATTCTGAGATCATCTAATTGAGCGCGAAGTTGGCTGAGTTTTTGTAGTGCGTCATTGACTTGCATTTCTTGTCCCGGAAAAGACGGCATGTGTTTTAGTAGTTCTGTGAATCGGAATTTTTATTCTAACCTTCAGCGGTTATGACTATTAGTGATAAATAATTTTCCCCTAAAATGCGTTGGATAAGATTTATATTCTCATGAGAGAATTGATATTATAGAACAGACAAAATATAACTCACCTCCTACAGATGCAACCTCAAAATTTGGCATTTCATAGGTCTGCACAAGAAACCTTAATGCCCGATTGCGCACCCATGAGCATTAAAATTGACGGGAACGAAAGGGATTTTCATATCAAATTGGAACTGATGACCGCTATTGGCACTTCCCCTTCCCGCTCTTGATGCAACTGGTGCCCTTCTGCCCTGAGTCCGCCGCCTCCCTGGACCATTTGATCTTCGTCTCCGGCATCTCGAAGCGGGCGATCACCGGAGCGTGGTCCGACTCGGGATAGAAGATCCTGGAGGCGAAGACTATGGATTCGTCATGCAGAAGCTCGTTGTGCACCTCGGAGCCCTTGAAGTAGGCCAGCATGGTCCTTGATACCAGGATGTGGTCGAGCATTTTGCCCTTGCCGTTGTGCAGCAGCGAGTAGCGAGCCGGTTCGGGGATGTTTCTCTCCGTGGGCACCATGACCCGCATGGCCAGGTCCATGTTGCCTGTGTTCTCCACGTCGCCCCGAATGGCTTCGATGGAAACCTCATCAAACTCCTCATTGAAATCACCGCAGACGGCGATCAGAGCACACGGGTCTTCATCGAAGAGATTGTCGATGAGAATGCGCGTCTCCAGACTCTGGCCGATGCGCTTCATGCTTGAGATAAAAACACCTTCCGCCCAGCCCGAGGCCGTCTTCCAGGTCCTATCGCTCAGTTTGTGCCCCTGGATGTTGGTGGGCCGGCGACTCTTGAGATGCAGATTGATCACATCCACCACCATGTTGTTGGGCAATTGCACTTTCGCATGCAGAATGGGCCTCTCCCAGGAGATTTCTTTCGCCTCGCTCTCCTCTGGAATCGCCGTGACCTTCTTGTAGCGCGGCGAGGGGGCATACTCGTGAAGATACTGGTCGTGTTCCACAATATCGTAGCGGCTGAGGATGACCAGGTTGTGATGCTCAAAGACCTCTTTTGTATCCGGATCGATGCTGTTGACTCTCTTGTAGCCCTCGTAAGGCGTGCATTCCAGGAGGCGGTTCATGGCATCCAGACGCTTCTTTCTGCCGCGCTCATGCTGGCCGCACACCTCCTGCAAACAGAGAATGTCCGCATCGAGGCGAACCAACTGCGGTCGCAGGATGGGTATGCGCTCCTCGAGGCTTGGATATTGGTCGCGCCGGTCGTCCAGGTTCATAAGGTTGAAGGTGGCAATGCGTAGCTTAATGGGCATCTCGTCTCTCCCTGCGGTCTTGCTTTTATCATAGTGCTGCGGGCTTTTATCTTTGCGGTTGATGAGAGCCAAGCGGGCTATGTCGCCTGTTCATTTTTGTTTGCACCCATGAGCCTTCGGCTGGGCTTTCCTGCCTCTACCAAGAGCGGATTGACGGCATCAGGCGGCGCATAATCCAGGAAGAATCCATTGGGATCGCAGAATCGATCCTCGGGCCGCAGAGTGAAGATCCTTCTGCAAAAGCCCCTTTCGTCCGCTTTAGCCTCAGTCTTCTTCAAAACGGCATAGCCGATGAGCATCTCACCCGGTGGAGCCTTTACCGGGCCGGTGCGAATGGGGCAGAGCAGCCATCTCTCCCGCACGTAGCTCATCCTGGCCAGAGTATCACGATCTTTGAGCCAGATTATTTTGTCCTCGTCCTCGTATGTTGGATTCATGCTACATCTTTCCAGGCTCAGATACTGAGGAGATTCTGCTTATCTCCTGCCATCAAGCTGGCCTGAAAAGATTCGGCCACCAGAGGATTGGCCATGATCTGGGGCAGGCCCAGCTCAACCAAGACTCTCTGGCACAGCTGCATTGGGTTCAGACCCGGTTTTTCTCCCCCCACCTTGAGAACGCTGCTGTGGATGCGCTGCAGGTATTGCAACCCTTCATCCATAATGCGATAAGCTTCTCTTCCTGATCGCGGCTCGTCCCAGGCCGCCAAAAGGAGCTTGATTTTTGGGATGGATGCCAACTTCTGAATGGACCGAACGGATGCCAGAATGTCCAGATAGATGGGCATATCCCCGGCAATAGGAATCGCATCGGCAGAGAAGAGAGCGTAGTCTTCTGCAAGCCACAGAGAGAGGGAGCCTGGGGAGTGGCCGGGGGTGTGTAGCACCTGCAATGTGAGATCGCCCTCCAAATGCAGGATGTCTCCTTCCTGCAATGTTTGGTCAACCTTGACCGATCCGCCCACAAGGGAGAAGAAGCCGGGAACGGGGCGCTCTTTCGCCTGCAGGTCCACATCCTCTATCCAAGCCTTTTCAGCAGCATGAGCAGCCACGGTGCAGCTGGAAATGCCTTTGATGGCTGCGGCTGCTCCGATGTGATCGGGGTGGGCGTGGGTGAGTATGAGCCGGGAGATTTCCTGCGGGCTTCGGCCGGTTGTTTTCAGATAGTCCAGAATGATTCTCTCAGAGCCTGCTACCCCGCTGTCGATAAGGTAGATCTTCTGGCCGTAGATAAGAAAGGCATAAACGAATCTGGCAATTTCTTGGCCGGACGGATCGGTTATCTGAAATGGGATCTTCAGGGCATGAACGTGATCAGTTATCTGCATCTTATACTTCATGATATCCATCATCCTTTGCTGCAAGCCACCAGAGCAGCCCTCAGAGCTTCCATCTTTGTGGGCTTGCTTATGTATCCATCCATTCCTGCCGCCAAACACATCTCTCGATCGCCTTTGAGAGCAGATGCCGTCATAGCGATGATCTTAGGCCCTTTTTGCCATCTTTGTCGTATTGCCTTTGTGGCATCCAGGCCGTCCATCTCCGGCATCTGTACATCCATGAAAACAACATCGTAATGCTGGCGCTCCAGGGCCTGCAAAACCTCTATGCCATTGGCAGCCACATCCGCCCGATACCCCAGCTTTTTAAGCATCTTCTTAGCCACAATCTGGTTAACGGTATTATCTTCTGCAAGCAGTATGCTCAGGTTGCGGTCCAGTTGACCTTGCTGATCACTGACCGCTAAAGAAGCTGGCTTAAAGATATCTATTGGCTCACAAAGGGTTGTTTTTGTCGGTATGGCGAAATGAAATGTGGAACCTTTGCCTGCCTCACTTTCTGCCCATATTTTTCCGCCCATCATCTCCACGAGTTTTTTGCTTATGGCCAGTCCGAGACCTGTGCCGCCGTATCTGCGCGCAGTCGAGGCATCGATCTGACTGAAGGACTGGAACAGGCGGCCTATCTTCTCTTCAGGAATTCCAATTCCGGTATCCTTTACGGCAAAATGGATATCATGGTTATCTCCTTCAAGCTTTATGCTGGAGACTGTGATTGCGATTCCACCTTTTTTCGTGAACTTCACAGCATTATGGAGTAAATTTATTATGATCTGGCTGAGCCTGGTAGGATCGCCCAAAATCAACTTTGGAGTGCCGTCTTGTATCGTGCAAGTTATATTTAGCCCCTTATCAGCGGCTGCAGCCGCCACAAGATCCATGGCCGCCTCAATGCAGCTTTGCAGGTCGATCGGCTGGCACTCCAGCTCAACCATATTAGCTTCGATTTTAGTGAGATCAAGGATATTATTTATGATGGCCAGCAGTGTGTCCCCGCTGCTGCGAATAATCTCAATGTACTCCCTCTGCCTCGCTGTGAGATTCTCATCCAGCAGAAGACCTGTCAAGCCTATAACGGCATTCATTGGCGTGCGAATTTCATGACTCATGTTGGCCAGGAATTCGGACTTGGCACGTGTGGCGAATTCAGCTTCCTCCTTGGACCTTTTCAGCTCTTCCTCAGCATGCCGTCGATCGGTTATATCGCGTATCGATTCGATAGCTCCCCAGTAATTTCCATCAGAGTCGTAAAGCGCCGATGCGCTTCCTAGAAGGTATGCTTCCCCATCTTTCAGCTTGGGCATGTAGGATTCTCCAACGATAGAGCCGTCTTCTTGCCTTTTTATGTTTTCATATTTCTCATCAAAAGCTGGATCGTACTTTACAGTCATATCTATGAGGATCGGCCTGCGCTCACCGTAAAAAGGCAATGCATATTCATAGTCTCCCTTGCCCAGCATCTGCTCGGCCATGGTGTCGGTTAGCTTCTCGATAGCCTGGTTCCAGGCTATCACCTTGCCCTCTTTATTGATTACAAAGGTAGCATCGGGCAGAAAGTTTATGATGCTTGCAAGCCGGCGTTCAGATTCTTTTAAGGCGCTCTCTGCACTCTTGCGTTCGCTGATATCTATTGCTACATGAACCACACCCGTGATCTTTTCCTCTGCATCCCTCAGGGGACTACTGCGAGACAGCCAGGTCTTGCCGTCAGGAGTAACTAATTCGCCCTCCTGAGACTCACCACTCTGGAGGGCTTCGACGGCAGTACAACCCGCGCAGGATGCCTCGCGGCCGTAGATGGCCTTAAAGCATCGTTTTTCTCTAATTTCCTCCACTGAAAGGTTCAGAGACTTTTGAACTAGAGTATTAGCCCAGACGATGTGCATCAGAGGATCAAGGTATTCGACTGAAACATTTTTTAAGCCTCCCAAGATAGCTGCTTTCTCCTGTTCTGATTTGCGCAATGACTCTTCAACATGCTTTCGCTCCCCGATCTCCGAGAGGGTCATGGTGAGCAATTGATTTCGCTCATCAAAGGCCACCTTCTGACGGATAAACATCAACACAATGATGAGACCGACCGACGCAGCCAGGCCGGAATAATTGATTAAGTGCGAGTATTCATAACCCCAGATGAGAAGGGAAAATGCTGCCCCAATTCCCAGGTAAGGCAAGAAATGAACCCATTCATCTCTTTTGCTCTGAATGGGGCCCAATACTCCCAGCGGTTCAAGAGGAAGAGAGTTTGTCTGCAGCACCCCCGCCAATCCGATCAGCAAATAGGTTACGAGCCAGCCTGTATCGAGGAATCTGCCAGAGATAAAAGTTCCCTGATTTGTCTGAATGGTGAAGATGGCATCGGTAGTTAAAAAGATGATCAAGCTAAGGGCCAGAATGAGGGCAGGATTACGTCCAAGTGAGTTGAGCTTTCTGAAGAGAAGCCCCATTAGAGCAAAGAACAGAATTAGATCCATGATCGTATAGGCTGCCGCGAAAAGCAATTTAATAGTAATCCCTTTGGTGGAAGCAACAATCGGGTCGATAAGGAAGACCCAGAATACCAAAGCAGCTGATACGATAACGATTGCCGCATCCAGGAGAATTTTTTGCTTTTCTCGAGAGGAAAGAGGTTCCTCAGGCAAGAGGAGGATGCCAACAGCAAAAAGAGGATAGAACGCAAGGTAGCCAATGTCAGCTACTGAAGGGAATGGATTTTGATGGAGGACAACCTCGATTACAGCCCAGGAAGCTTCCCCAAAGGTATTGAAGACCAGAGCTGCAGCTAAGAGCGTCCAGGCCTTTTTGGATCTTCCCTGAGAATGCTGCGCTGTAAGCAGCATGCTAGCCGCAGCCAGTCCACTGCCCACAATCGTAATTGTATCCAAAATCGGAAGCAGCACATCTCTGTCCTTTACAAAGGCCAGCACTGCCAAAAAGACCGTCAAAATTGTGACGGCCAGGATGACTGCAGCGCGAAAAGATGGGATCTTGCCGCCTTCCGCATGATTAATTACCTCGATCTTATCCCTCCCATTGTTAGATCATATCATTATATTTGAAGACTTAACGAAAAAGCTTTTGGTAGTTCGCATTCTATAGATAAATACTGACAATAAGTAATGACATTTAAGTAATGATTGATCAAGTCCCGATTTAGCTTGTTGTTAGCCTTT
>Ga0351901_1107_pt1 | contig 22816 bp, 20 predicted proteins | sample BONcelHT113001D4_FD_206875 | JGI IMG/M metagenome (GOLD analysis project Ga0351901, IMG submission 206875) | Enriched cells from coal bed in the Powder River Basin, Montana, United States - BONCAT cells T11 rep1 HSBNCT.T11.300.1.D4 ...
TAGCCAAAGCCTTTAGCGATAAATTCGCAGCAAAGGCATCAATTTCTTTCTTAAATGGAAAAGAATGGTATGCTACGGATTATATGGACTATAACAATCCTGGTTTTGACAGAAGCAATCCTGCTTATGATGGATTAAATGTATATGGCGATGAAGTATCAACAAAACTGGATTTTAAACTTATTGCTTTGTCAAAGGGCGTGCCGGCACAAATAGCAAATTTAATGGCGACTCAAACTGTTTCAAGGACAGGGTATAACGAGGTTGATTTAATTGATTATGGAGCTGAAAGTGTGAAAGCTGATATTTCGTTCAATTACCGCCCAAACGGAGATGATTTAGAATTTATTTATAATGCTAAATTCGGCAGGGGAAACACAATTTACCAAGGTGCGAACAGGTATTCAATACAGGACTTCAACATGTCACAACATAAATTAGAAGTGAGGGATGATCATTTCTTTGTCAGGGCATATACAACCGGTGAATCTGCAGGGGATTCTTATGATACAAGATTTGCAGCGATTAATATTAACAGAAGTTGGAAGTCAGACACACAATGGTTTACTGATTATGCCGGAGCATATATTCAAACTTTCGTTGGTACAATGCAGGCAGGCGGGACGCCCAATTCAGTTGCAATACATCAGGCTGCCAGGGCCTTTGCACAAACCGGAGCCTTGGTTCCGGGATCTAAGGGGTTTAATGATGCGTTTAATAAGGTAATTTCAGATCCTAACCTAGCCTCCGGAGCAAAATTTACCGATGACACACGATTATACCATGTGGATGCAAATTACAATTTTAGCCATTTAATTAAATTTTCAGATATTCAGGCCGGGGGGTCCTGGAGGCAATATTCTTTAAATTCTCAGGGTTCAATTTTTACTGACTATGATGGTGCAATAAACTACAGTGAGATTGGAGCTTATACACAGTTACAAAAGCAATTTGCAGACGACCATTTAAAATTTACAGGATCTATCCGTTATGATAAAGCCAAAAACTTTGATGGGCACTATTCCCCAAGGGTTTCTCTTTTATATTCTGTGGATGAGGAAAAAAACCATAATTTCAGGGTATCGTACCAAACAGGATTTAGAAACCCTACCACACAAGATTTGTATATTGGATTAGATGCGGGGAGAGCCATATTAGTAGGTTCAGCACCCGATAATATTGACAGATACACTACGAACTCTTTAAATGTTAGTCAGACAGGTCAGGCTTTAGGATTTCCTTCTTCAGTGAAATTATCAGGGAGGGCTGCCTATGAAAATTCATTTTCATTATCATCAGTCTTAGCAGGAGCGCCTAAAAAATCTGGTTTTGAATACGTTAAGCCAGAAAAAGTTAAAGCTTATGAAATTGGGTACAGAGGGGCATTTGGACATGTTTCAATCGATCTAAGTGGTTATTATAATCAATATGCAGATTTTATTGGAAATAAAACAGTGTTGGTCCCATATTATGGCAAAGCTGATTTTTCAGATATTCATCCTGTTGTCAAACAACCTAATGCCTTAATTGCACTTGGTAATGAGGACTATAAACCGTTTCAAGTTTATACAAATTCAGAAGCCGAAATATCATCATACGGGGTTGCGGCTGGATTGTCAGCAAAAATTTTCACACATTATAACCTTGGCCTAAATTACACGTGGTCAAAATTTGATTTTGACCAGTCAACAGATCCTGATTATAAAGCAAGCTTTAATACTCCGGAACATAAGATTAAAGCTTCGGTTGGTAATCCAAATGTTATTCAAAACTTTGGCTTTAGTATAAACTTTAGATGGAATAATGAATATTTATGGGAATCAAGTTTCATTGATGGAATGGTAGGGTCAAACTCAGTTGTGGATGCCCAGATTAATTATTCTATACCAAAATGGAAATCAGTATTAAAAATTGGAGGAGCCAATATTGGAGGTAACGAATATTTTAGCGCTCCGGGAACCGGATACATAGGTTCTCAATACTATGCTTCATTGGTCGTCAATCTCTAGTTACATTGCAAGAGTAATAACTGGTTAATTCTACCCGGATGATTCAATTTATCCGGGTAGATATAGATGTTTTATAAATTATAAGGTTATGGAAAAGAAGTAGTACGATTAGAATAAAATTCTAACTTTAAGGCCTATAATTTTATAATTAATAAAAACCAATGAAAGGACTAACTCTATTAGCCGTAGTAATTATGCTTGTTCAGTCAACATTTGCCGGCGGAATTTTAACAAATACCAATCAGAGTACACAATTTGTGCGTATGCTTTCAAGAAATGCCTCCACTGATCTGGATGCGGTGTATTTTAATCCGGCCGGACTTACACAATTGGAAAACGGATTCTACTTTGGACTTCACAATCAAAGTATTTTTCAAGACAGAACTATTACCAGTGGCTTCCCTTATCTTAACGATAGCATTTACAAAGGAGAATTACTTGTGCCTGTATTCCCTACTGCATTTGCCGTTTATAAATTAAACAACTGGGCTTTTTCTGTCGGATTTGGTCCTAATGTTGGCGGCGGCAGCATAAAATACAACAACGGATTACCCAGCTTTGAAAAACTTATATCCTCTATTCCTGCTGAGTTAAGTTCCAATAGAATTCCCACATCTGAATATTCATCCAATATTCAATTTGAAGGATCAAGCGTATTTTGGGGTGCACAACTGAATGGAAGTTATGCAATCAACGATGTCATTTCGGTTTCAGCAGGTGTAAGGGTAATAATGGCAAACAATACATACAATGGCTACCTGAAAGACATAAAGATCAATCCAAACCAACCTGCAATTGGTGCATCTTATACCGGAGAAATGGTTTCAGCAACCGAATTCTTTGCTGCCGGAAATACTTTTTTAAAGGGAATGGCAACCAATTCAACTGCAGTTTCAACCGGCTTAACAAATGCGATAAATGGAGGCACTCCTCCTACAACTCCATTGAGTGATCTCCCTCCGGCAACAGTTTCAGCTGTTACACAATTACTTGGTGCTGCAGGTATAAGCGCAACCGGAATGAATATCGGAACAGCGGCTGCGACTCTTACTGCTGCTGCAGCCAGCTTTGATGCCACTGCAACAATGATGGAAACAAATTCATTAGCCACCGCCGATATGACTGTCGATACAAAACAAACCGGAACCGGGTTTACTCCGATTATCGGAATTGACATTCATCTGGACAAACTGAACATCGGCTTAAAGTATGAGCACCAAACTGTTTTAAAACTTACAAATACAACTGTAGTTGATGGTACCGGACTATTCACCGATGGGGAAGAAAACAGAAGCGACTTGCCTTCAATAATAGCAGCTGGCGCTGATTATATGGCTACTGACAAACTGAAAGTATCCGGCTCGTTTACCATGTTCCTCGACAAAAATATAGGTTGGGGAGGAAATGTTTACAAACAAGAACGTACCATCGACAAAAATTCCATGGAGATAGCATTCGGATTGGAGTATAAATTAACAGACAACTTTGCCTTGAGTGCAGGTTATATGAACTCAAAAATCGGAGTTAGCGAGCAATTCCAAAGTGATTTTAGTTTTGGCAACAATTACAACACCGCGGGTTTAGGATTTCAATGGAACCTTAACGACAGACTGGTAATTGATGCAGGTGCAACACTCATCACTTACAAAGACGCCACAAAAACATTTACTGCCGATTTCGATGAATTAGCTGATAAATTTGGAGAATACAACGAAACCTACGGGAACGAAACTTTTACTGTTGCATTTGGGATCGGGTATAAAATCATGGAATTCAAAACCAAAAGAAGAAGAAGAAGGTAAATTTATTGAAATGAAACGACCTGACTAAATACTTCAAGGATTCATTTATATTTGTTCCGGAAATAAATACTGATACGGAATAAACACAATACAATGGAATTCAAGAATTATACCTACCTGCTTTTGTTGATCGCTTCAATCGCAGTGCCGTTAGCGCTAAGTTTCGACAAAAATGTTCAGTATTATAAAAACCTTAAATACATTCTTCCGGCGATTTTGGTTACGGCTGCCCTATTTATAGTTTGGGACATCAATTTTACCAAAGCCAATGTTTGGAGTTTCAACCATGAATACACTTTAGGAAAGGATATTAAAGGATTGCCCATCGAAGAGTGGTTGTTTTTCCTTGTCATTCCCTATGCCTGTGTTTTTATTTATGAGGTGCTTAAATTTTATCTGAAAAAACAGGAGTTTGCAAACCCTTTTCTTGCATTCAGTCTTCTCCTGATGGTTGGTTTCGCGCTGATCAGTTACTTTTTCAGGCATCAGGCATACACGTTCCTGACATTTTTATTTGCGGCTGTATATCTGGGATACACCGTTTTCAGGAACAAATTTAAACCATACATCACCAAGTTTTATTACGCGTATTTTGTTTCGTTGCTACCGTTTTTAATCGTTAACGGCATACTTACGTCTATGCCTGTGGTTGAATACAATTCAGTTCACATACTGAACATCAGGATAATAAATATTCCCATCGAAGACTTTTCGTATTTATTCCTGATGCTGCTGATGGTAACCACCATTTATGAAAATTTGAAAGAAAACAAGTATTATTAACTTGTATTTATTTGATGAAGAAATTAACGATTGAAATACAGGTAACCATTCTAACCATCTGCATTGCAGTGGCAGTAATTGTTTCAGGATTTTTCGCGTATGAGAGTCTTTCCAAAATTGTTGATACCATCCACAAGGAAGCACGTCCCGATCTCAAATTATTACTGATTAAAGACATTACTTCCGATTTAAATGAAGTCGAAAATACCATCCGTCTATACAGCCTGACCGGAGATATAAATTTCATTAACCCATACAAGCAACTTAATACCACAATTCGGGAAAAATTATCTGAACTGGAAGTTTATGCTGTTCCGGGCTCAGTTGAAATGTTTCACATAGATACCATCCGACTTCTGGTCAACCGCAAATTGCTTATTTTAGATGAGATCCGGGCGCTTCATGACTCAAAAGAGAATGCAACAAATTCATTTTCCGACCTTTATTCGAAGATTGATACCGTAATTATCCAACCCGATACAATCAGGTTTAAACAGGAAGAGAAGAAAAGTTTTTTAAAAAGGTTGTTTAGCAAAAGAGATACAATCATCCAACAGCCCATCATCATTGATAAAAGCAAGGAAAAAGAAATAATTAAACAGGAAATTGCAGGTGTTGAGAAGCAGATCACCGGACAGGCCAGACAATTGCAATTTAAAGAAAAGGGTTTACTTGAGCTAAACATTCAGGTTACAGAAATACTGAACCAACACATTGCAAACCTGGAAGACAGCGAACAAAAACTACTGGAAGCCAAAACCCGGGAAGTTGATCTGATGGCGGCCCAAACATACCGGCGCATGGCTATTTTCAGTATAGGTGCGGTAATATTGCTGATAATTATTTTGATCCTTTTCTTTAGAAACCTGCAAAGGAACCGAACTTACCAGCAAGTTCTGAAAAAGGCAAAAGACGAAGCCGAAAGTCTGGCCAGAGCAAAAGAAATGTTTGTAGCAACAGTCAGTCACGAAATGAGGACACCTGTAAATGCCATCTACGGACTGACTGAACAGATGCTTCAGAAAACGAATTCTGCTGAAATGTATGCTGATTTGGAAGTTGTGCACAAATCAGCAGAACACCTTATCGCACTGGTTAACGACACGCTCGACTTCTCGAAAATCGAATCTCAGAAACTAAAAATTGAGCAAATTGATTTTTTGCCTGACGAAATCATCAAAGAGGTTCACACACTGCACAAACATTCGGCACAGAAAAAAGGGATTGATTTGATTGTCAATAACAACACGGATAAAAACCTGGTACTTCAGGGCGATCAGATCCGGCTAAAGCAAATCCTGATCAATCTGATTACCAATGCCATAAAATTTACCAATAAGGGAAAAATTGAACTTACAGTTTCAGGCAAAGAAACTTCGGCACAAAGCTATCTGTTGAACATTGAAGTCGCGGATACAGGAATTGGTATTTCAAGAGAAGATCAACTTCTGATTTTTGACGAGTTCGTACAATTAAATACCGGCCTTACACAAAAACAGCATGGTGCCGGACTTGGGTTGGCCATTGTAAAAAAACTGATCATTTTGCAAGATGGGAAAATTGAAGTCGAAAGCATGGTAGGAAAAGGTTCTTGTTTTTCAATACAAATACCCTATCAAAAAGGAAACCCGGCAAACATCATAAAAAGAAATAAAGAACAACTTCTAATTCCATTATGGTTCAAAAAACTTCATTTCCTGATTGTTGACGATGAAGAATTCAACCTTTATCTTATTAAAATTATCCTGAAAAAATGGGGCGTATCTTTTACCGAAGCGTTCAATGGAAAAGAAGCAGTTGATCTCGCTGATAAAACCCGGTACGACCTGGTTTTTATGGACATTCAAATGCCAGTGATGGATGGCTTTGAGGCAACAAAACTGATTTTACAGCATCATCCATCAGCAAAAATAATTGCACTGACAGCCACCAACAAGCAGGCTGATATTGAAAAGGTGCAAATGGCCGGAATGCATGGATTCTTGCTGAAACCATTTTCTGAATCTGAATTATTAAGTTCCGTGACTAAATTACTTCAGGAGAAAACTGAAGTATCGCGTGAGGATACAACTGGTAACAATACAACGATAGATTTCGATGACCTGGAGCGACTCTCAGGAGGCGATGCTGCATTTTTTAATGAAATGCTGAAAATTTTTATCCGATCGAGCGAAGAAGCATTGGTAAAATTCAATCAGAATCTTCAGGATTTTGACAGGACTGTTATCATGGAAACGGCTCACAAACTTGCAGCTCCTGCCAAACATTTGCAGGCAACCACTCTATACGAATACCTGAAAAAACTTGAAAATAACGCAGACAGCTACCCTCCGGAAGAGATCATGAAACTGATTGGTAAAATTGGGCTCGAAATCCATTCCATCAATTTTATCCTGAAACAAAAACTCATGGCAGAATAGTACAAATCAACTATTTTTCTCAAAATGAGAATTTAAGAAGACATTTCAACAAAAAACTTACTACCTTGCCGATATACATTGAAATTCAAATTAACGAATCACCATAAAAATGCCCGAAAAAGCCTTCAAAATATTTGTCGTTGAGGATGATGAATGGTACAACCGATTACTTGTTCATACCCTTTCGCTCAATCCTGATTACGAAATACAATCATTCGCAAACGGTAAAGACTGTCTGGCTAATTTGCACCAGGAACCGGATATTATTACGCTGGATTACCGGCTTCCCGACATGAAGGGGCTGGAAGTGCTAAAACAAATCAAGGAAATCAATGAAGACATTCAGATCATTCTGATTTCGGAACAAATTGACATTGAAGTGGTGGTTACTTTATTGCAGCATGGCGCCTACGACTACATCGTTAAATCGAAAGATATCCGGGAACGATTGCTCAATACGGTCAACAACATCAGGCAGGGCAGTAATCTGAAAAAGGAAATTGTGAATTTGCGGAAGGAAGTAAAAAAGAAATATACCGACCAGAGTACAATTATCGGAAACAGTGCTGCTACCCTAAAAACTTATGAACTGATTGAAAAAGCAACCCGTACCAATATTACAGTTACGATAACCGGAGAAACCGGCACCGGGAAGGAGCTGGTTGCCAAAGCGATACACTACAGCTCCAACCGTTCAAAACAACCGTTTATCGCTGTCAATGTTGCAGCAATTCCGAAAGACCTTATTGAAAGTGAACTGTTCGGGCACGAAAAAGGCGCTTTTACTGGGGCAGCTTTTCGCCGTATTGGCAAATTCGAGGAGGCAAATGGCGGAACTTTGTTTCTCGACGAGATGGCCGAAATGGATATTTCGCTTCAGGCCAAATTGTTGCGCGCCCTACAGGAAAAAGAAATTATTCGGATTGGAAGCAACAACCCGGTTAAAACCGATTGCCGTATCATTATTGCAACCAACAAAGATCTTCAGGAAGAAATCAAAAAAGGAAATTTCAGACAGGACCTTTACTACCGGTTATACGGTCTTCCCATTGAGCTACAACCTTTACGCGAACGCGAAAATGATGTAATTATATTGGCCAGGCACTTTATCAACTTATTTTGCAAAGAGAACAACATGAAGCCAAAGTCTTTGACTCCGGAGGCCTCGACCCGATTGCTCTCCTATTCATTTCCTGGCAATATTCGTGAACTAAAATCGGTAATTGAACTTGCAGTTACCCTGGCCGATCAGAATGAAATAACAGCCGACCACATCGTTTTGGGAAGAGGACAGGATTTCCTTGACAACCTGGGAAATGAGGAACTCAGCCTTCGTGAATACGATATCCGAATTGTGAAAAAATTTCTGGATAAATACAACAACAACATCAAACTGGTAGCCGAAAAACTCGACATTGGAGTGGCAACCATCTACCGGATGTTAAAGGAAGACAATAAGGAATAGAACTTATTGAGTTCCTGTAATTTATCAATTAAGGATTGTTTTTTATCATTTTGAGAAAACAAGGCTTCATTCAATTCCACATAAAACTTTAATTGACAAGCATTTAAGGCAATGCCTTCTCAGTGGCACAGGCATTGCTTTGTCATTTCCTGAAATCGGAAAGCACCCAAATATATTAAACAAAAGTGCTGATCCTTAATTTAGTATTATTTAAAAACTCTTAATAAAGTATCATGGAAAAGACACAAAAAACACAGTTAGCGACAATCATTATTGCAAGTTTCATTTTGATTGTCAGCATAGTAGGCGGAGTATATGTTTATAACCAGAAAAAGGCTGAAATCGAATCACTGATGGCTGAAAAGGAAAGCATAAACCAAACGATGCAAGAAAAAGAAGCTTTTATGACTGACATGGAAGGCAGCTTTTTTGAAATTGAAAACAATCTGAAATTAATAAAGGAAAAAAGGAATCAGATCTCAATGGTTCAATCAGAAGGTGGTAAAAACAGGAAACAGGCAATTATTGACGACATCAATTTGCTGGACAATCTGGTTGATGAAAACAATAAAAAAATTGCCGAACTGGAGCAGAAACTAAAAAAATCGGGATTAAGCGTAAAATCTTATGAAACAAGGCTTAAAACATTAAATGAAACCATTGAAAGCCAGACCATCGAAATTGCTGAATTGAAAAGCATAGTTGAAAGCAAAAATATCACATTGGCCGAAATGGATACCAAAATTCAAAATCTGGATTTGAATATTAAAGATCAGACAGACACGATCACTTACAAGCAACAAGTAATTGTTGAAAGAACGAATAAACTCAATACGGCCCACGTTGTACTTGGAACTTTCAAGGAATTGAAGGAAGAAGGCATACTAAACCGAGAAGGTGCCATTCTTGGAGTTGGTGGAAATAAAGCAATCCAGGAAAATTTTGATCCAAAACATTTTACTGAACTTGACATTCGGGAAACAAAAACAATCGCTTTAAATGCAAAAAAAGCGAAAGTAATTTCTGAACATCCAAACAATTCTTATTCATTGGTTGAAGAAAACGGACAAATTGCTTATTTGCAAATAGATAATCCGCAGGAATTCTGGAGAATATCAAAATATGCAGTAATTGAAGTAAAATAATTACCATCCCACATTACAGTTGTATTGCACAGAGACTGTTTGAATTTCAATTTGGTTTTATCATCAATCAGACTTCAAACAGTCTCTTTTATTATATATAAACAATTAAAATTACGTCTATGAAAACGAAAATTTCTCTTTTTATCCTGGCAATTTTTATTGCCTTGTTTACAATTCAATGTTCAAAATCAGATGACGATTCTGGTCAAACCAACGGTAACCTGTCATTAAAAATTACTGATGCCCCGTCTGACGATGCCAATATTCAGGCAATTTTTGTAACTGTTGCCGGGGCGAAAGTCAATGGGGTTTCAGTTGAAGGATTTCAAAAACAAACGATCAAAATTTCAGATCTTCATTCAGGAGAAACTCAGTTGTTGTTCGCTGGTGATGTAGAGGCAGATACTTACAGTAATATATCGCTGGTGCTGGATTACGATAAAGATGTATCAGGAAATGCGCCGGGCTGTTATGTAATGGATAAAACCAACGTGAAACACAATTTGTACGCATCGTCTTCTGCTTCGTCCGAAATTAAACTCGACAAAAGCTTTGTGGTTTCCTCTGACGGTACAACAAATTTAGTTATTGACTTCGACCTCCGAAAATCGGTTATTTACAATGAAAATTCAACTGCCTCCAACAAATTTAAATTTGTAACCGATGCTGAACTGAAAAATTCACTTCGGGTAGTGCTTCAGGAAAAGAGTGGTGAAATAAAAGGTAAAGCCAGTAACAATTTCTCGAACAGCGAATTGGTTGTTTATGCTTACCGTAAGAACCAGTTTAATGCAGCAACCGAAACTCAGGCTCAGGGAAGCAGTAATGTTCTGTTTGCGAAAGCTGTATCAAGCGCAAAAGTTAATGCCGATGGTACTTATAAACTGACATTCTTAGATGAAGGCGATTACGAAGTACATGTGGTCTCCTACGGGCATTATTCTTCGACCGGTAAACTGACTTTTAAAGGATTGGTTACTGCAAACAGTATTATTTCTGGTCTGGTTATGAACAATATATCTGTTTCAGGCAATGCCAGTGTAGATTTGAATTTTAACATTACTGTTCTTCCTTAAATCAACACTTCTGTCAATTTATCGTGTGCGTTTCTAAAGCAAAGAAACTGGAACAAACCCAACTTCCGTTAAATTGCAGCGTTTACAGTTAGGAGGAAAATTGAAATATCAAACGTTCAGAAACAGAATCAATCAATTCAATTTGGTGTTACGTAAAAGGGCTGTTCCGGATATTTCCGAGCAGCCCTTTTTATTTTAAATTATACCCAATAATTTTCCAACTTTTATAAACGCCTCAACAGCCTGATCAATTTGTTCTTTGGTATGTGCTGCCGAAAGTTGAACCCTGATTCGCGCTTTCCCTTTTTGAACAACCGGAAAAACAAACCCAATTACATAAATTCCTTCTTTCAGCAATTCATCGGCAAATTTTACGGCAAGCGGGGCATCGTAAATCATTACCGGAACGATGGCGGTAGTGCCTTTCACACAATCAAACCCGGCAGCTTCCATTTTCTCTCTGAAATATTTGGCATTTTCCATCGTTCGCGCCGGAAGCTCAGCCGATTTGGTTAGCAAATCGAGCACTTTCATTGTGGCGCCAACTGTTGCCGGAGCAAGTGTATTCGAGAACAAATAAGGGCGCGAACGCTGACGAAGCATTTCGATAATTTCTTTTCGTCCTGAAGTACAACCTCCGTTTCCGCCACCCAACGCTTTTCCAAAAGTGGTGGTGATGATATCTATTTTTCCAAGTAATCCGTAATGTTCTGCGGTTCCCCGGCCTGTTTTGCCGATATAACCAGAAGCATGAGAGTCATCGACCATGATCAGCGCGTCATATTTTTCGCACAACGCAACAATCTCCGGAAGTTTTGCCAGATCACCGTCCATCGAAAACACACCATCAGTCACGACCATTCTGTATTTTAACGACTGCGACTCTTTCAGACAATTCTCCAACTCTGCCATATCAGAATGTTTGTAGCGGGCACGTTGCGCCTTGCAAAGCCGAACTCCATCGATTATGGAAGCATGGTTCAGTTCATCCGATACAATGATGCTGTCGTCGCCCAGTAGAGGTTCAAAAACGCCGCCGTTCGCATCAAAAGCTGCACAATACAAAATAGTATCTTCAGTGCCCAGAAATTCCGACATCTTCAGTTCAAGTTCTTTGTGTATTTGCTGGGTTCCACAGATAAAACGAACCGATGAAAGTCCGAAACCCCAATTTTTCATGGTTTCCTGTGCCGCTTTCACCACTTCAGGATGATTGGCCAAACCAAGATAATTGTTGGCACAAAAATTAAGCACCGACTTCCCGCCTGTAACGGTGATCTGAGAACTTTGCGATGAAGTGATAATCCGCTCGTTTTTGTACAAACCCTGTTCTTTTAATTCCAGAAGTGTTTGCGCTAAATCCTGTTGTATTTTTCCGTACATGATTGTTCAGGTTAAAATTTAAAACAAAGTAATGGTTTCAACCACCAATAAAAAGTGACAAAACACAGTCCGGCGGTCAATATTTAAATACAAAGCACAAAATTAAAAAGGTTTTTCTGCCTGTTTCATCTATTTATTTCATTATTTGGCAGAACTATTTCTGCAAACTCAAAAATACAATACGATGAGAACAATGGTTTTAACCGGTATCCGGAAAATTGAAATGATTGACCGAAACCAACCAGAAATCAAAAATGCGGACGATGTTTTGATTAAAATAAAATCAGTAGGCGTTTGTGGCTCGGATGTTCATTATTTTACCGAAGGAAAAATTGGTTCACAGGTGGTAGAATTTCCGTTTGCCGTTGGTCACGAATGTTCAGGAGTTGTGACAGAAACCGGACGTTCAGTCACCCGCGTAAAACCTGGCGATCTGGTGGCCATCGACCCAAGTATTCATTGCGGAACCTGCGACCAGTGCCTGAGCGGAAGGCCACATACCTGCCGGAACAATCTTTTTCTGGGTTGCCCCGGGCAAATTGAAGGTTGTCTGTCGGATTACATCGTGATGCCCGAATTTACCTGCTTCCCGCTTGGAGCATCGTTTAACCCAACCACGGCATCTTTAATTGAACCTCTGACCATCGGAACTTACAGTGTTAAACTGGCAAAAACCGATTTTCAGGATAAAACCATTGGCATCTTTGGGGCAGGTCCAATTGGCCTGAGTGTATTGCTGGTATTAAAAACCCAGTCAACCGGTCGTATTTTCTGCTATGAACCACTTGAATTCAGGCAAAAAAAAGCAATTCAACTGGGCGCTGACTTTGCCATCAATCCTTTTTCCGAAGATGCCTTTGCAACAACCGAAAAACAGGAACCGCTTCTGCTGGACATTGTGTTTGAATGCAGTGGCGACCAAAAAGCGGTTGATGATGCAACCAGGGTTCTGAAACCTGGCGGAAAGCTTGTGCTGGTTGGAATTCAACCGGAAGCAAAATATACGTTTGACATGGATTTAATGCGCCGGAAAGAAATCGCCATTCAAAATGTTCGCCGTCAAAACCATTGCATGGACAAGGCCATCGAATTGGTTTCAAACGGATTACCTGTTGACCAAATGGTGACACATCATTTTTCGCCCGAAGAGACACAGCAGGCGTTTGATCTCGTTGCTTCTTATCAGGATGGTGTAATAAAAGCGATGATCGATTTTTGCTAACAACAATTCTTTCACAAAAACGCAGAAGAATCATTAAAATAGTTGCAGGTAAAATTGTTTTTCATTTATTTTCGGCACTTAAGTTTTATCAAATTTTTTCATATCATTGCATTAAAAATATCTATCGATGAATCCAAGTAAACCAAGGGTAATTAAAGATTACGAAAAACTCGATCCTGAAATTCAGGAAAAAATTAAGCTTGAATATCCCAGCGGATACAGTGAGAATTTAATCTATTTCAACAACAAGGAAGGCAAGCGGGTAAGTGCGTTGCCATTCGAAACAGAAGACAAATATTATCTCGTTCGGATGACCGTTTACGAAGCTGAAAAAATTATCGAAGAAGATGATGATTACGACAGCACTGGCTCACTCAAAGATAGTGCGAAAGAGGAATACGAAAACAAATACTCTGACGATGAATTCCTTTCAACTGAAACAGAAACAGAAGCTGAAGAAGTAGCTGATGTTGCGGATGATGATTACGATGACGATGATGATTTTGATGAAGACGAAGCAGACGTAGATTAGATTCTGGTTTGTAGAAATACTGATTCGCTGAAATTAATCTTCTACCGTCAAAAGTTCCTTTTTTATTAAAAATCGAGCCTGAATTGTTCAGCACACTGACCAAAGGTTTTTCGGTGATAACTGGTAATTCCGGTTTCCCGGATTACCTTTCGGTGATGAAGGGTTGGATAACCTTTATTTTTCGACCAATCGAAGCGTGGAAATTCCTGATGGAGCGCATTCATATAATCGTCGCGGTATGTTTTTGCCAGAATGGAAGCCGCTGCAATGGATAAAAATTTACCATCGCCTTTCACAATGCAGGTATGCGGAATTTCCGGATACGCTTTAAACCGGTTGCCATCGATCAGCAAATATTCAGGCTTTAATAATAATTGATCGATGGCGCGGTGCATGGCCAGAAAGGATGCATTTAAAATATTGATGCGGTCAATTTCATGGTTATCAACAATCCCGACAGCAAATGCCAGCGCCTGACTTTCAATCACCGGTCGAAGTGCATATCTTTGTTTTTCAGTCAGCTTTTTCGAATCGTTCAGCAATTCATTTTCAAAATTATCCGGAAGAATTACTGCCGCTGCATAAACCGGACCGGCAAGGCAACCGCGTCCGGCCTCGTCGCAACCAGCCTCAATCCGACCTTTTTGCAGAAATAGTTGTAACTTGATTTTCTTAATTGATTGGTTATACATCGGATCTGCTTAAACGCTTTTTTAACAACCACAAAGTGGTTGAATATTAATGACCCCCAATAAAATTGGGGGATTAAAATAAACAAACATAAAGAACCCTTTTTAAGGGTTCAATTTAAAAGTCATTATATATTCAACCCTTTAAAGGGTTGTTGTTGGTTCACTTATTGTTTCCCCCAATTCCATTGGGGGTCATTAAAATTAAATCCTTTCAGAATTTATGCATTCCGATGAAATAAATTAGTAAAGTAAAAATCCGGAACAAAAAAATCCTCATTCATTCACACATTTTTCAATACTTTTCCAAAGCAAACCGGCGGTTTTGTCCCAGCTAAACTTTTCATTTTGCCTGAAACCCTTTTCAATCAGCAATGCGCGAAGTTCTTTGTTCTGATAAAGCTGAATCATGGCATCGGTAACCTGGGCAAAGTCAAACGGATCGGCATACAAAACTGCATCCCCGCCAACTTCAGGCAAAGAAGTTGTGTTTGAACAAATTACAGGAACACCCGCATTCATCGCTTCAATAACCGGGATGCCGAAACCTTCGAAAAATGGCACAAAAGTAAGCGCAAGTGATGCTCCCAAAACCTGATGCAAAGCTTCATTTCCAAGTCTTCCGGTAAAAACAACATCGTTCTTGTAGCGCATTGCTTCGAAAGTTAGTTCAATATCACTGGTTTTAAACATACTTTCTCCAACAATCAGCAATTTTACATCCGACTCAACGGACCTACGAAACGCATCGTATGCCAAAAGCAATCCGGCGATATTTTTCCGCGGATGCAACGACCCGATGAACAGAAAGTAATCTTTCCCATCAGAATAATTTGCTTTGGCCGTCTGCCTTTCACCTTCTGAAGTTGGTGTATAAAGCGTGTTTATCCCATTGTAAACAACATCGATTTTGTCATTTTCAATGTTGTATGTTTTGTGAATATCTTCCTTCGAGAAAGATGAAACCGTAACGATCCGTTGGGCTTTGCGCGCAAAAAGCGGAAAAAAATAATTATAGTACTTTGCTTTCAACCAGGGTAAATCTTTTGGCCGGTGCGCGAAATTAATATCATGAATGGCTGCCAACTGCTTCACTTTGGTATTTAGTGATAAGTATCCGTCGGGAGAGAAAAACAGATCTGCCTTGTACTTTTTCAGAATCCGCGGAATCTGAAGTTCAAACCAGATGTACCAAAGTGCCGGATGCCTTGTTGGAGGCGACAATACGATCGGGGTCACATTTCCGGCGAAAATAAATTCAGGCGAAAACGGGCGGTCGAAAATGAACAGAAACTGGTGTTCAGGGTGATCACGTGTGATGCGCGACAAAGTTTCGAAAGTAAACCAACCGATTCCTTCAAGTTTCCCGTGTATCAATAAGCGTGTATTTACAGCAATAATCATAAGTTTGTGTTGCGTGAGCGAATTGTAGTCAAATGTATAAAGTCTGTTCAAAAAATTGCTACTTTTGGCTCACTTTAATCAAACCAGAAAAAGCTACCCGATTGAAAAGGAAGTTCATTACAAATCTTTTACTGCTCCTTTTTCTGAATGTTTTAATCAAACCCTTCTGGATATTCGGAATCGACCTCACCGTGCAAAACATGGTAGGCGACGAAAGCTACGGCTTATACTTCTCGCTGCTCAATTTTTCGATGATCCTGAATATATTTCTCGACCTCGGAATTACCAGTTTCAACAATAAAAACATTGCACAGCACCGGCAATTGCTAAAAAAGCACGTCAGCAATATTGTCGGTCTTAAATTTCTTTTGGCCGGCATTTATGCTGTCATTAGTTTTGTTATAGCCCTGATAATCGGATACAAAGGCGTTCAGTTTCATCTGTTATTTTTCCTGATATTTAACCAGTTCCTGATATCATTCACTTTTTATCTGCGTTCAAATATCAGCGGATTACACTTGTTCCGTACCGATAGTTTGCTCTCGGTACTCGATCGGACACTGATGATTGCCATTTGCTCGGTACTTTTATTTACCAACATTACCGGTCATGCTTTCCGGATCGAATGGTTCGTTTATGCGCAAACAGCCGCCTATTTGATTACAAGCCTGATTACTTTCGCTGTAGTACTGGCCCGTACAGGCAAACTGAAATTACACTTCGATCGCCGGTTTTTTATGGTTTTCCTGAAGAAAAGTTATCCTTATGCATTGCTAATTTTACTGATGTCGTTTTACAACCGGATAGACTCGGTGATGCTGGAACGTTTGTTGCCTGACGGAAAAGAGCAGGCCGGAATTTACGCGCATGCCTTTCGTTTGTTCGATGCCGCTTCGATGTTCGGCGTTTTATTTGCCGGATTATTGCTGCCCATTTTTGCCCGGATGATCAAACAAAAGGAAGAAATTGGTTCGATGGTGCAGTTTTCATTTTTGCTGCTTTTTGTTCCTGCAATTGTTCTCAGTATGTCATCCGGATTTTATGATCTGGAAATCATGTCATTACTGAGATACAGCCATCCCGAATTATCGGCTTCAATATTCAGGTTGTTAATGGTTAGTTTTCTGGGCATTGCAACCACGTACATATTTGGCACGCTCCTCACTGCCAACGGAAGCATCCGGCAACTGAACTGGATGGCTCTTGCCGGGATGGGAATTAATGTTGGCCTTAATTTAATCCTGATCCCGCACATGCAGGCATACGGATCGGCATGGGCAAGTCTGGCTACCCAACTTTTTACAGCTCTGGCACAAACAATACTTGCTGTTATATTCCTGAAATTGACCATTAACTACCGTGTGATCGGGAAATTGGTTCTTTTTGCAGGTTTCGTTTTTCTGGCCGGAACCCTCAGCAAGCAAATCAGCAATTGGGTTCTTGGCTATTTTGTCATGATTTTGGTCAGCGCTTTGTTCGCTTTCCTGATTCGATTAATCAACCTGAAAGCTTTGACTCTGATTATCCAAAACAAATAATGCATGAGAAGTAAGCTGACTCCAGAAGATTTGCAAAACGAAAACGAATTTGAACTTTTGAAAGAAGTTTCGCATCAAAGGCTGCGCGAATTTGTTGTAGAACAAATCACAAAGGAGAAAACCATTATCCGGATTTATTCAGTTTATCAGGTGATAATGTTGTTGCTTTTTACATTTATTTTTACCCGGGGAATTATTTTATCGATCAAAGGAAATCATGAATTGATTGTCATGATTGGCTGGTCGTTGCTGTTTTCTCTTTCAGCCCTAATCGTAATCCATGAACTTTTACATGCATTGGCTTATCTGGCAACAGGTGCACGTAAAATTTCCTTTGGCCTTATCCTGAAAAAATTCATCTTTTACGCCATGGCCGACCGTCAGGTGATTACATCGCGCGCTTTCCACATTGTTGCGCTTGCTCCGTTCGTAGTCGTAAAACTGATTTGTCTTGTTGGCATTCTGCATTTTTACAATGAACAACTGATGTACTTTTTCCTAAGTGTGATGTGCCTGCATTCGCTTTTCTGTGCCGGTGACATTGCCATGCTCGCTTTTTACAGACTTAACAAAGGAAAAGAAATCTACAATTTTGACAGCCTTAGTGAAGCAAAAACCTATTTTTACGCCCGAAAAATTTATTAAAATATGACATTATTTGAAGCCATTGTAATTGCCGTTGTTGAAGGAATTACCGAATTTCTGCCCATATCTTCCACCGGACACATGATCATTTCGCAAGCCCTGCTGGGAATGGAAATTGATGAGTTCACCAAAGCCTTCACCGTAAATATTCAGTTTGGCGCCATCCTTTCGGTGGTTGTTCTTTACTGGAAACGGTTTCTGCAAAGCTGGACTTTCTACCAAAAGCTTTTTGTTGCCTTTCTTCCGGCAGCTTTCATCGGGTTTCTGGCCGGCGATTTTATCGATAGTTTGCTCGAAAACGTGATGGTAGTGGCTGTTATGCTGTTAGTGGGCGGAATACTTCTGTTGTTTGTCGATAAATGGTTCAACAAGGAAAATGAAAATCAGGAAATAACATACCCAACCGCACTGAAAATTGGATTTTGGCAATGTATTGCAATGATTCCGGGAGTTTCGCGCTCGGCAGCAACAATCATTGGCGGGATGCAGCAAAAATTAAGCAGGAAAAATGCGGCAGAGTTCTCATTCTTTCTGGCAGTTCCAACCATGGCCGCAGCTTCAGCCTACAAACTACTGAAAGACTACAAACACATTACTGCCGAAAATATTGACCTTTTGATTATTGGCAATGTTGTCGCCTTCGTGGTTGCCATGATCGCCATCAAAACCTTCATCACCTTCCTGCAGAAACATGGCTTTAAAGTATTCGGCTGGTACCGCATTGTACTTGGACTGGTTCTGATTGTACTTTTACTGATGGGAGTTGATTTGAAGGTGGTGTAAACATTATCAGGGCTAAAGCCCAAACACAGAAGCATTCTCATGCCCGTCACATAAATGTGACGGCAAAGGAGATTGCTCCGAACATCAACTTCTCTCTCATTGGGTGTGATATCCCTGCCAGCGGCTGGCAGGCTTTGCCGTCTGGCTTTAGCGTTCGACTGAGCGTTCACGTAACCAACGGTCACTCAGCTTATTTTAAGTGGACAGTAATGTTGGAACTATTTTAAACCTGACAAAAAAGGATTCAGATCCGGTTAAAACATAATCTAACTTTTTTTTTGCCAAAAGTAAATTTCATTATCCAATTTTGTCACAATTCATGATTTCAAGGTGCAATACATCAAAATATTCATCATAAAATCTTGAACCCATGTAAAATCAACTTTTACACCTGATTTTTTAAATGATTAAAGCTAATTATTTTTGGTTAAAACACAACGGACAGATAAACCTACAGACTTACCAGAGTAAAATCGGTTTAAATCGGTATGATAATAAATAAAATGACGTGTAAAAGCATTCAAATTGTTTTCGGTTGAACTCCACCATTGACCACGTCTTCCGATGTTATAACTTCCGTATAAACCCATACTAACCCGTCCTCCTCTGAGCCCGGCAGGAGGGCCTGAAAATCCACTGCTGTTATTACGCTTTGGTTCATAACCTACATCGCCGGATTCGGCATCTTCATCATCCCAACCCCATGTAGTGGCCATCGATTTTGCTATATCAACACCAGTTCCCATATAAGCATAACCATTTGCTGCAAGAAAATCACTTAAAATGGTCCACTCTTCATCCGAGGGAACATGCCAGCCAGCAGGGCATAATTTTCCGGTTTCAACTGCATACCAGTTATACAATGCGCCATACTTTTCACCATAAGTTCCCTTATTGTTATCGTACCAGCAATAACCGGGAGAAGTCATGCTTTCCCACATAAAGTCATCTGTTTCCAGCGGAATGCCTTTTTTATCGTTGTATGTTGTGGTTTTAAGATTTTCGGCCATCCATATTTGTGTACCTAATTGAACAATCGGGTAATTATTGCCGTCAGAATCTTTGCATTCAACAAATTCAAAAATTATTGTATTATTTTTTGAAGGTACATCTGGAATAGTAATTTTATAATTACCTGAAGAAGCAGTATATTTGAGCCGATCACCTGTGTTATATTGCATCTTAACTTCAGCTTTAGCACTCTTTAGTTTTGAAGTTAATGTACTACTATTACTAAAGTCGTTAAAGCTAATACTTTCAGCACTTAAATTTTCTGCCCAACCAATTATTTTCCCTGTATAGTTGTATGCCAGAGAATGGATTCTTATGAAATAAACCCCTTTCCCTAATCCAGATAAGAAGAATGAATTTATGCCCACTTCCATTTCTTTCTTCACACCAAATAATTTTTGTCCTGACAGTTCAAACAAATCGATAGACGCTGTACCTGAAACTGGTGTGTAAAAATCAACCTTCCCATATTCTTGTATCGGATTGGGATAAATACGAAGATTTTTGTCGGGATAATTTAATCTTTCAACATCCACTGTAACATTTTTCTGCAAGCGAAGTACATCTGAACCACCAATAGTGATACGCTTATTCTGAGAAACATTTTCAACCCTTATCGAGTCAATTGACGAGGACGCACCCTTTGCTGAAAAATTTATCTGATAGTCTTGTCCAAGAGAATATTGAACAGACAAGCAAAGCATTAAAAGAAAAATTATTTTCATTGCTAAGTAAATTAAATGAAAAAATTTTGTTACATAAAAAAAACCTGCTCAATTTTTCATTTTAACCCTTTTTGCTGAAAATCACTAATTTGACAACCATTTTATTAAGCAGGTGTCAGGTTTCACAAGGTTGTTTATGAAAATCAGGTTCATTTCTATTTTTCAAAGCTAAAATTTTATTTGTTAATTCAAATGGTTTTTGTTTAAAAATTTCCGGTTTCATATCAAACCATTTCTCAATAGCCTGCATAGGTGTTTTTATATTTAGAGTCTGTCCATAGAGTCGATGGTTTTTCGGTATTTATCGTTTTTGATTAGCTATTTTTTTTTAAAGTGGTTATGGCAGTTGAAGCCATGATCGCGATCAAAACATTTATCACCTTCCTGCAAAAACATGGATTCAAAGTATTCGGCTGGTACCGCATTGTGCTCGGGCTAGCGCTGATTGTTCTGTTGTTGCTGGGAGTTGATTTGAAGGTGGTGTGACAAACCCATAGGGTTTGCATGTTTATAGAAAACCATTATTGGGTAAGAGTACGACCCCGTTCGGGGTCGAATTTCGTTTGATGTAATCTGTTTCTATAAACATTTGATGCCGCTGGCATCGGAACAAACGAAGGGATTCCATCTCTTTGTCGAAAGATTGAATTCCTTGATAGTGTTATTTTTTTGAAAACCCTATTTCAATTTTCCCAACCTTATTAGTAAACATCGCACCGCCGAATTCCCAACCTTATTAATTTAAAATAAGGTAATAAGGTCAGTGAATATGGGTAATTCGCTTTGCTACTAAGGTTTCCAGAAAGGATAAGGTTTAGTTGTAAACATTATCTCGCTTTCCATATCTTTGGATTCCGGCTCGTATGAAGTACTGCTGAAATAATCACCAATTTCTTGTCTTCGTCAATGTAATAATGATTACAATTCATTTTCAATTTCATCCATTGTCTTTTCAAAATCCAATGCTTGATCTGGATTCTTCTCATAATCGGCAATACGTTCCATTACAATATCCATGTGCCAGGATGGAATTTCCATTTCATCCTGATCTAGCCCCTTATACTTGTTTTTTAGTTCATTCCATTCATTAATTGGAATGAAAACGCCTGTAGTTTGACCTTTGCTGTCGGAGATAAATTGTAAATTCATTGCATTTCAGTTTCCCCAAAGATAAGAATATCAACACACTAATTCAAAACAATTTTCTCACAAGCCTTCCCGATCCTTGCAATCGTTTCCTCTTTTCCAATCAATTCGCAGATTTCGAAAAGGTCGGGGCCACTGCTTCCTCCCACCAAAGCCAGGCGGATTGGAACCATCACTGCTCCGAAACCCCATTCTTTGGAGGTCATAAATGCCGAGAAGGATTCTTTGATCGATTCGGCTTTCCATTCTGATACGGTTGAAAAAAGTTCAGAAATAGCCAGCAACTTCTCGCTGGTATCGGCTTTCCATTTCGACTTCACAGTTTTTTCGTCGTAGCTTTCCGGAGCCTGAAAAAAGAAATGTGCCTGTGTCCAGATGTCTTTCACAAATTCGCACCGTTCCTGAATCATTCCAACGATCCGTTCGAGGAGCTGCAAAACGGGAGTTATTCCTTTTTCTTTCAGGATAGGTAAAAACAATTGAGACAGTTGTGCCGGTGTTTTTTGTTGCATGTAATGGCGGTTGAACCATTTGGCTTTCTCCGGATCGAAACGTGCGCCCGATTTTACCACGCGGGTTAGGTCAAAACTTTCAATCAGTTCGTCCATCGAGAAAAACTCCTGTTCAGTTCCGGGATTCCAGCCCAACAATGCCAGCATATTGATGAAAGCTTCCGGGAAATAACCATCCTCACGGTAACTTCTTGAAATATCACCCGTTTCGGGATCTTTCCAAAGCAACGGGAAAACCGGGAATCCCAATTTATCGCCATCGCGTTTGCTCAGTTTGCCTTTTCCTTCCGGTTTCAGGATTAACGGAAGGTGCGAAAACTTTGGCCGTGTTTCTGAAATGCCGAGCGCTTCGTACAACAAAATATGAAGCGGCATGGATGGCAACCACTCTTCGCCACGGATCACATGGGTAATCTGCATCAGATGATCGTCAACCACATTGGCCAAATGATAGGTTGGCATTCCGTCAGACTTGAACAAAACCTTATCGTCGAGCTGATTGGTATTGAACGACACGCGGCCACGG
>Ga0351901_1114_pt1 | contig 22613 bp, 19 predicted proteins | sample BONcelHT113001D4_FD_206875 | JGI IMG/M metagenome (GOLD analysis project Ga0351901, IMG submission 206875) | Enriched cells from coal bed in the Powder River Basin, Montana, United States - BONCAT cells T11 rep1 HSBNCT.T11.300.1.D4 ...
GGAAGACTTCTCGGTGTTTGCTTTTGAATTGGTTCCGGAAATGACCATCAGCCAGATTGTTTTTAACGGACAGGTTTACACATCCTGGAGCAGGGAAGGTGATAATGTGTTGCTTACGGTTGCTCCCGGCTTAACTGTCGGAGATTCGTTTATTGCTGAGATCAGCTATGGAGGCACACCACCAACGGGGGGCTTTTTCTCCGGAGTAACCAATGCTACTTCGCAACAATGGAACAAGCAGGTAACATGGTCGCTTTCTGAGCCATTTAATGCCAAGCAGTGGTGGCCCACAAAACAAGTTCTTACTGACAAAGCCGATTCAGTTTGGGTATTCCTGACCACACCTGCCAATACCATGGCTGGTTCACAGGGCCTGCTCACTCAAATCACAGAGGCAGGCAACGGGCAACTGCGCTATGAATGGAAATCGAAGTATCCAATTGTTTATTATCTTGTTTCATTTGCTGTTAGCGATTATCAGGAATATAACCTGTATGCAAAACCAGAAGGACTTGATGGCGACTCGATTCTGATTCAAAATTTCATTTACAACCATCCTTCATATCTGCCTCAATACAAAAGCAATATTGATGTTACTGCACCAATGATTGAGGTTTTCAGCGATTTATATTCGATGTACCCATTTAAGGATGAGAAATACGGCCATTGCATTACTCAGCTTGGAGGCGGAATGGAGCATCAAACCATGAGTACCATGGGTGGATGGTCATTTACACTGGTTTCGCATGAGTTAGGACATATGTGGTTTGGCGACAATGTTACCTGTGCTACATGGAGCGACATCTGGATCAATGAAGGTTTTGCAACTTACTCTACTTATTTGGCGCACGAAAACATAAATGACTTTAATTCAGCTCAAACATTCATGATCAATACACAAAACAATGTCATGAGCCAACCTGGAGGAAGCGTATATATTCCGCCCTCAGAGATCACCGAAGACAATATCTGGAGAATTTTTAACGGCCGATTGTCCTATGATAAAGGCGCAGCTATACTTCATGTCCTCAGGCATGAAATCAACAACGACGAAATGTTCTTCGATGTTCTGAGAACATTCCAGACACAATATGCAGACACCTCAGCAACCGGGGAGGATTTCAGGCTGGTTGCCGAACAGGTTACAGGAATGGATTTTGAATACTTCTTCGATCAGTGGTATTACGGTCAGGGATACCCGATTTATGATTTTATCTGGTATATGAATGGCAACGAATTGGTGCTGATCAGTACTCAGTCAACATCAACAAATATTACCCCTTTCTTTGACATGCATATGAGTTTCAGGCTCAATTTCAGTGATGATACTTCAGAAACTATTCGGTTGCATCAGGACGAAAACATCAAAACATTTATTGTTCCGGTTGATAAGGAAGTTGAGGGTATTACGGTTGATCCCGTCAACTGGACATTTGAAAAAGTGAACAGTCTGATTGTTGGAAGCCCTGAAAAAAGTAACCTGGTGTTCTTCTCCCTGTATCCTAATCCGGCAACAAACATGGTAACCATTTCTATGCCATTTGCAGCCAATGATCAGTCGGCCCTCCGGGTTTTCAATCCTGCCGGTCTTGAGGTAGCGAAAAGAAGTCTGTACGGAAACCGTTCAACTCTTGATGTTTCTGGATGGTATCCAGGTGTTTACATGGTTGAAATAACCAGTGGGCCTCACAGACTGTTTGAGCGACTGGTTGTTTATTAAATAGTTGCATTAACAGCCGGCCTTCCATCTGTTCATTTGCGATGCAAGGCTACATTCTGTTGTTTTGGTGATCATCTTAGGGATATGAATTTTCCAATCTTAAGGCTTCCAATGACATCAAAATGCCAGCGAAACCGTGGAAACCAGTTTTGTCAATTCGCCTTCATTAAGCTGCCGTTATGTATCTTTGCGTAAAAATTCAGGCATGAATACTGTTCGCGTTCGTTTTGCGCCCAGCCCAACAGGACCTTTACACATTGGCGGGGTCAGGACTGCATTGTACAACTATCTGTTTGCCCGAAAACATAAGGGCACAATGATTCTCCGAATTGAAGACACTGACCAGTCGCGCTACGTTCCGGGGGCCGAAGAGTATATAATGGAGTCATTGGAATGGTGCGGTATTCATATTGACGAAGGTGTAAGGGAAGGAGGGCCTCATGCCCCTTACCGTCAAAGTGAGCGCAAAGAAATTTATCAGCAATATGCTCTTGAACTGATTGAAAAAGGGCAGGCCTACTATGCATTTGATACCCCTGAGGAACTGGAAAACCTCAGGAAGCAGGCCGAATCCGGCCATAAACCATTTGTTTATAATTTTGAAACGCGTTTGAGCCTGAATAACAGCCTAACACGCTCAATTACTGAGACTGAAAATCTGATCAAAAGTGGGCAACCTTATGTTATCCGTTTCAAAATTCCTGAACATTCTGAAGTAGTGATGCAGGATATTGTAAGGGGAACTGTAGTGGTGAAAACCGAAACCCTCGACGACAAAGTTTTGTTTAAATCAGATGGATTGCCAACATATCACCTTGCCAATATTGTTGATGATCACCTGATGCAAATATCGCATGTTATCAGGGGTGAGGAATGGCTTCCTTCTCTTCCGCTCCATGTGCTGCTTTATGATGCATTTGCTTGGCAACCTCCTGTTTTTGCGCACCTTCCGCTTCTGCTGAAACCTGATGGTAACGGTAAGCTGAGCAAAAGAGACGGAGACAGGCTGGGCTTTCCGGTCTTTCCACTTCGATGGGTTGACCCGACAAGCAACGATGTTTCGAGTGGATACCGCGAATCAGGCTATTTTCCAGATGCGTTTATTAATATGCTTGCATTTCTGGGTTGGAATCCGGGAACGGAACAGGAATTGTTTACACTTGAAGAACTTATAGAAGCATTCGCTCTGGAAAGGGTAAATAAATCAGGGGCAAAATTCGATCCTGACAAAACCCGCTGGTTCAATCACCAGTATCTGCAAAAGAAGTCCCTTAAAGAATTGAGCGATTCATTCGCTGAAGAACTTGCCGAAAAAAGAATTCAGGCAAAATCCGATCTTATTACTGAGGTAGTGGCTCTTGTTCGCGAACGTGTGTCATTCGTGAAAGAACTCTGGGATGAAAGCTACTTTTTCTTTGAAGCCCCAAAAACTTACGACGAACAAGTTGTTCAGAAACGCTGGAAACCCGAATCAGCGCTCCAGATGCAAGAGATCGCCGCAATCCTGAGGCACGTTGAATTATTCGATACAGTCACCATTGATGAAGTTATTAAAAACTGGATCGCCGAAAAAGGATACAATACCGGTGGGGTTATGAACGCTATTCGTCTGCTGCTGGTAGGCACCTCCAAAGGGCCTCATCTTTCCGACATTATGAAAGTTATTGGACGCGAAGAAACAATAAGCAGGCTGGATTCTGGCTCCAAAATTCTTGGTTAATTAAATGAATCATTAGCTATTTGAACCGTAATAATTAAATTATGCCCACTATTTCGATCGAAGGAATGGAGTTTTTTGCCTACCACGGCTGTTTTCCAGAAGAAAAAATCATCGGCACACGCTTCATCCTTGACCTGTTTCTGGAAACAAACACGGACGAAGCTGAAAAAAGTGACAACCTGAATAGCACCGTAAACTACCTCGAAGTGTATAAAATTGTCAAAAAACAGATGGAGATTAAGTCAAACCTGCTCGAGCATGTTGGCAGGAGGATAATCAATGAAGTAAAGAATCATTTTCCTCAGGTTAGTGCAGTTGAGGTTAAGGTGAGAAAAATGAACCCGCCTTTGGGAGGTAAAATGGATTTTGTCAGCGTAACAATTCAGGGGTAAAAATGAAAATAATTGAGCCAGACCAATGTCCACGCTGCAAATCATCGTTTCATTGCAGCAAATCATCGCGATGCTGGTGCTACGAAATAAGCATTGAGCCAAGCATCCTCGAAAAAATCCAGGACACCTACAGCAGTTGCTTGTGCCCTGACTGTCTGAACGAAGTTTCAAAACAGGAAAAGCAAACTGACAAGTTTGCCAAATCATCCAAATAAATTATCTTTGCACCCCTGTAATGGTCTCGTGGCCGAGTGGCTAGGCAGCGGTCTGCAAAACCGTGTACAGCGGTTCGACTCCGCTCGAGACCTCAAAAAAAACCTGACAAACGTATGATTGTCAGGTTTTTTTGAGCCTTCCACGGGACTCGAACCCGCGACCTGCTCATTACGAGTGAGCTGCTCTACCGACTGAGCTAAGAAGGCTTGGTGAACAGGGCGCAAAATTAACCATATTCTTGTAATTAGATGCTGAACGAAAATATAGCCTACTCTTAATGATATGGATTTCAATATTGCAATATACCTTATTTTTGTAGCATGCACATTTCATCTACACCATTCAGGGTATTATTTGTCTGTTTGGGCAACATTTGCCGCTCTCCGGCTGCGGAAGCCATTTTCAGGGCGTTTGCCGACAAAGAAGGACTACATGTAATTGTTGACTCTGCCGGGACTTCGGGTTGGCACGAAGGCGAAAAAGCAGACCCACGGATGCGTGCGCACGCCCGCAGACTTGGCTACGAAATCACCAGCATTTCGCGTCCCTTTAAACGTTCATCCGATTTTGACCAGTTTGACTTGATCGTCCCCATGGATGACAGTAATTATTATGACTTGAAAGAACAGGCTTCAACAATAGCAGAAGCCGACAAAATAGTCCATATTAGCGACTATATTTCTGGTTCAGGCTATAGCTATATTCCTGATCCATATTATGGTGGTGAAGAAGGTTTCATGCTTGTGATCAACCTGCTCGAAAAGGCCTCGGTCAATCTGGTTGCTGACCTGAGTAAGCGAATGGTTAAAGATTAAAGCGATAAATCCCTTTAGTAATCTTTATCTCTTTTAAGCAAAGCCAATTTCTTCACTATTGATTTTCCTCTTGCTTTAAATCCAGCCGATCCGTAATCGATACATGCTTCTATGTGGGCCTGGACCTCGGGAGACAATTCCGGCTCCTGCAGACAAGCCAGATACAAAACCTGCATTGCATTACACCTTACAGCTATTGCAAACCGTTCAGAAGTCATCCACTGAATGCAGGGTTCAAACAAAGCCGCTAATTCTGTATCATTCAATTCGAAATCAATGATGATTCTCAAAAAATTTCTCCTGATACTGTCATTCTCTGCATTTAGTACTAATGCTACGATTTCACTCTGATAGGGGATGAGTGATTTTGGATCCAATTCCCAAAGATGACCCAAAACCCATGAAGCCCGGGATGCTATAATTCGTTCGGCTTGCCTGACAATTGAAAGCAATACCACAATTGAACCCTTCTGCTCCATTGCAGCCAATGCCAGACTTTCGGAGGCCCGTCGTGTAAGTGGTTGATCGAGTAGTTTTATCCAATGCTTCTGATCATCTCCAAAGCTTTCCAAAATCATTTTTTGGTGATAATTAACTAATTTTGTGCAAATTTAGCGAAATGGATGAGCTTTTTGATATAGAACTTAAGGTACGGGATTATGAATGTGATATGCAGGGTGTGGTCAACAATGCCAATTATCAGCATTACCTCGAACATGCCCGGCATGAATACCTTCAAAAGATTGGCCTCGACTTTGCCACCCTGACAAACCAGGGGATTATACTGGTTGTAAAACGAATTGAAATGGATTACCATATACCCCTGAAAAGCGGTGATACTTTTAACGTCAGTTGCAGCACCGAAAGAATTTCTCCCCTTAGGTTTGGTTTTAATCAATCTATCAGAAGTATTAAGGATAACAAACTCATCTTATCGGCAAAAGTGATTGGAACATGCATCAATCGTGATGGAAGGCCCTTTCTTCCGCCAGTAATTGATCGTGCATTTTAAGCATCGGCATCGCGGCAAGTTTTCAAACAGCGCCTGACATATTTTGTTTCCTTATATTATGAATGTAAATTATTTTGCTCATCCTACGGTAATTATCGTAGTCAAACCCTAAGATTACCGGATTGATGCTGAGACTTTGAAGACTTTCCTTTGTCCGGCATCCAATATTTGGATGTTTAATAAACAACACAAATTTTAGTGATATGAAACACCTCAAAAAAAACCTCAGCCTGGCAATGTTTCTGATGCTCATCTGGAGTGGAATCATTGCTCAAAACACCCCCCGCTGGACAGCGGATTTCGAAAAAACAATAGAATGGACAAAGCTTATGCCTAATGGTATACTGCTCATGGGAACCAGTGACTTTGGATTACACGGAATAGACCCGGCAAATGGTAAAATTATCTGGAGCGAAGAAAAAATCATGCGTGAAGTTTCATCTGTTCGCGGTGCAGACGGCAAAAAACTTGATTATAGTGATCAGTTTATTTATCCGCTGGGACATCTTCATACCGAATTAATTGACTACATCTCTATCAAATTCACCGATAATGGCATGATGAAAAACTTCCTTGTCATCAACACCAAAAATGGCAAAATTGTATTTCATCCTTCAGAATTAGGTGCGCCCTCATTTAAGGTACTTGGCAAAACTGCCTACCAGTTTAATTATGGGGGTTCGGGAGTAATCCCCGAATTAGGTTTGATTATCTTACAGGTCGATTATATCGCTGCTGCCGAAAAAGGCAAGCCACACTATCATTTCAAAAAAGGAATTGACCTCAAGACAGGGGAGGAGTTGTGGAAAGTTGAGGGTATTGCCGGAGAGTTTTTGCCCTATGCGCTGAAAGACAACAACCTGTTGTATTTTAACAGTCAAATGCTCGCTAAACTTGAGCCCCGGAGCGGATTAGTTGCATGGAGAACCATCCTTGGAAACGATAAAAAAGACGAGATAAAACAAGTTACTTATGATTTAGATGAAAAAGTTGCCTATGTATTCGGGATTCTCAATAAGCGTGCAAGCATTGTTGCCATTGATCTTCAAACAGGCAAACAGAAATGGAACCATGAATTCAAAGCCAAGGGCGAGCCAGAACTGACTGCCACCCGAAGTGGCCTGGTAATGTCGGATGAAAAAAACTTCGTGCTGTTCGACTTCGAAACAGGATCAGAAAAATGGAAAGCCCGAAAACTTGAAGGAGATGTTGTGGATATGGGCAGTGACGGAATACTGGTGGCTGCACGGGAAAAATTCCTTACCTTGCTGGATGGAGCAACGGGTGCCGAAAAGTGGAGCAAAAAAGTAAAAGGAATCAGGATTGATCAGGTAACCGACAAAGGAATAATTTATTATGATGAAAAGAACTCACTTGGTGCTGTTAATTACAAAGGCGAGGAATTCTGGAAAAAAAACCTACCCAACATCATTACAACTACTCAGGCTAATTTTACCACGCTGGTGGTGCTTTCGGATAATGATCTGTATAAAATAGACCTTACTGATTTTTCACAAACACTGCTGGCAAAAAATATCAAATTCAAGGGCGATGAAAAACCCGAAACCATTGAGGCCTATGAGCAGGGTATCGTGATTTCCTCTTCACAGAATCATTGGTTGGTAGATCAGAACGGAGAAATCAAATACCAGAATTTCTACCGTGCGCCAGGCCATGGAATGGTAGTTGCCACAAAGATTCTGAAAACAACAATGATGGTTGCCGGAACTGCAATGGCCTCTGCAAATGCCTATCAGCAAGGTCTTGCCGGAAATCACACAACATTGGGAAGACAATATGGCAATGAACGAAAAGCTTGGGAAGACTTCACTAATGGAATCGGTAAGATTGATGCCTCAAAATCGTATAAGAAAGCCACGAAAAACTCTGAACGATATTCGTATGTTCTGACCAGGGTAGAAGAAGATGATCAAAAAGGTGTTGGTATCCTTAAGCTCGATAAAATGACAGGACAGACTGCAGGTCAAATAATTCTGGATGATTCGAAACCAATCTACGAGGTTGATTCTGAATCAGGGCGGATCTTTCACAGGGTTTCGAAGAAAACCATTGCCTGTTATGATTTGTAAAACGAATCAGAAACTTAGTAAACCTTTGTTATTGCATCTAACAATGATTTATTAGCTTCCTCCAAACTATTCCGACCAGCCTAACCTGATAGTTCTAACGATCTGTCAGGTTAAGGTTTTTGTCCAGCGATATTCCAGTTATGCTCTTGTATATCTCGGCAAAATCAATCATTTCCTTAGTCCCCTCAAAAGCAGTATTCCGGTAACCAACGTTTGCATGAAGAGCCCATGCCGCTGCTTTTGGATTTTTAGTTAACCTGAGTGTGTGAAGAAATTTTTTCTTCATCACTTTAATATCGTAAATACGTTCCCATGCTTCATACATAACATCTCTCAAAAGGGAAGAACTCATATTAAGAGGCTCAATTACGGTGTTAAAAAACGTGTAATGTTCCCAGTCGGCGGGATAATTAGTATGTGTGATGCGGTTCTCTTTCAGCAATTTATAATAGGTTCCTGTTCCGGGCAGAGGGGTCAATATGCCTGCCTGAATACAATCTACTCCTGAATTGATATAATAGTCAACCCTTCTGTTTATTGATTCAGGGGTGTCAGAATCAAGCCCGAAAATAAAGCTGCCCAATACGGCAATTCCATTGCGGTGAAAGGCACTAAAAACTTTTTCATAGTTATCAGTACCTATTCTTAGATTCGTTTTCTTACCTGATGCCTGAAGCTGATCCACTACTTCTGATTCAATACCAAGCAAAACAACCCTGCATCCTGCTTCAGCCATAAGTTTCAAAGTAGCTTCATCTTCGGCGATGTGCATGGATGTGAAGGTATACCATTCTTTTTTCACACCACTATTGATGATCTTACTGCATATGTCTGCGGCTCTTTCCGCACTTTTTCGGGTATATCCATAGAAATCATCATCCACAATATAAACTTTGTTTTGCGGAATAGCAACGAACTCACTCACCACATCCTCAATGTTCCTATGTCTGTATTTACGTCCATTTATGGCATGCACGCTGCAAAAATCGCATTTCATGGGGCAACCTCTTGTTGTTTGTACAGCACCCAGTGCATAACCCCTGTGATAAAGATCTATCCTTTGAAAAGGGGAATCAACCAAGGGCAATAATTCGCCTTTATAATACCCTTTAAGTTTATTGTTCTCAAAATCATTAATTAAACCAGCCCAAACACTTTCTCCTTCACCCTCGACTACTGCATCAACATACTGGGCTGCTTCAGAAGGTATCATGCTTGCATGAATTCCGCCAAGGACCGTTTTAACACCCCTGCTTCTGTATATGCTTGCAATTTCATACGCCCTGTTAACCTGAGATGTTAATGCCGTTAGTCCCACCAGATCAGCTTCTCTGTAGGTAAAAACCTCGAAGTTCTCATCCAGAATCTCCACTTGCCAGTTTGGCGGAGTCAAAGCAGCAATAATACCAAGGTTAATTGGGGGAACACTATATTCCGAAGAGTTATAAATGCCTTTACGGTAGGAGTTTTTGGGATTGATCAGTAAAAGTCGTTGATTCTTAAGCGTAACTTTGTCCACCATAACTATCCGATCAATTTATTCAAGGGCATGCCGGGCAAATATAATCAATTGTTCATTTTATTCCACCTATTCCTGTTTTTAACATATTATTAACATATTTCAATATTATGTATCTGTTTTTGTGATACTTACCTTAATATCAAAACATTCATCTCTGCATTTCAAATTATTCTCGCACAGAAATCCCGTTAATGCATAACAATAATTCAGACTGCGTTCAACATCAAAGGTTGTACCTTTACAACCTTCAAACAACCATCCAAAGTGAAATTCAACTTATTATTGATTCTGACTACTGTCATTGCCTCGTGGTATAAGCCGGTAGTATCGCAACAAGTATTGATCAATGAAATAATGTCTTCAAACGCAATCACCATGCTGGATGAAGACGGCGATGACAGCGACTGGATAGAAATCCATAATCCGGGAGTGAATGCCTTTGACCTCGGAGGTTTTGGATTGAGCGACGACGAATCGGAACCGTTTAAATGGGTATTTCCATCAATGACGATTCAGCCCGGAGAATACAGGTTGGTTTGGGCTTCGGGCAAGAACCGCACCAATCCATCAAACCCATTGCACACCAACTTTAGCCTGAGCAGTTTAGGTGAAGATTTGATATTAGTTATGCCCTCCGGAGAATTAATGGATCAAGTAGCCGGTGTTGCACTTCAGACTGATATTTCATATGGAAGAAAGCCTCAGGCGACAGATAACTGGCTTTTTTATACCGAACCCAGCCCTGGCGAGTCAAACACAGGACAAGGATATCCCATTTTACTCCAAAAGCCTCAGTTTTCATACAATGCCGGATATTATACCGATAGTTTAGTACTCAGCATAACTTCATCAATACCCGATGCAGTAATAAGATACACTACCAACGGTAGTTTGCCCACCAATAGCGATCCGGTTTTTATAAACCCGATAACACTTAAAAGCAGAATTGGTGATCCCAACACAATCTCGTTGATTCCGACAAACAACAATCCTGATCCCGGCCCGCCATATTATGAGGGATGGCAACCCCCTTTGGGCGAGGTGTTTAAGGCCCATGTCATCCGCGCCCGTTCGTTTCATCCCGAAGCTCCTCCGGGGCCTGTTGTCACAGGAACATATTTTGTCGGGCCATTGGCAAGCCAACGTTTCAGTTTACCCGTTTTTTCTTTAACCACAAATCCCGAAAACCTGTTCGATGATGAAGTAGGAATTTACGTGCACGGAAACAATACCAACTACTTTCAGGATGGAGATGAATGGGAACGAACAGCCCACCTTGAGTTATTTGAAAACGAAGGTAATCAGGCTTTTGCAGAAGACATCGGCATCAGAACACACGGCAACACAACCCGAAGCCGTCCGAGAAAATCACTCAGAATAATCATGCGCAAGGAATACGGAAACAGTTGGCTCGAATACCCGATTTTTCCAGATAAGGGGATAGCTCGATACAAGCGATTCATTTTGCGTAATTCGGGCAATGATTGGGACTGGGCTGTTTTTCGTGATGCATTGTCGCAATCGCTGGCATCTGATTTTGATGTTGACCGGCAATACTACCGGCCTGCCATTGTGATGGTTAACGGCGAATACTGGGGCATACACAACACACGCGACCGATATGATGAACACTATATTCTTAGTCATTATGGTATCGAGGAGCATGAGATGACAATCCTTGAAAATAATGCCGTATATAAGTTCGGAAACGAAGCCGGAAGAGCACATTATGTTGCCATGACCAGCTATATGAATACGTATAACCTTGCTTCAGACCAACATTATGCCGAGATAAACACAAGAATGGACGTTGAAAGTTTCACAGATTTTCAGCTGACCCATATATTTTCGATGAATACTGATTGGCCGGGCAATAACACTTTAATGTGGAGGTATATCCGCGATGGTTATGATCCTAACGCCCTCAACGGTAAGGATGGCAGATGGAGATGGATGTTGCTCGACCTTGATTTTGGATTCGGGCTTCCGTTCTTTTATGTTCCGGGTGTTGAGCAGGGCGCGGCACACAACACCCTGGCATTTGCTCTTGCAACCAACGGCCCCTCGTGGCCAAATCCGCCCTGGTCAACCTTCATTTTGAGAAATCTTCTGAAAAACCAAACTTATAAGAAATACTTTATTAATCGGTTCAGTGATCTTCTGAACACCAGATTCAGTGCAGATACTGTGGTGCATTTTATTGATTCCATTTCCAATATACTCGAACCCGAAATGGAAGAACACATAAAACGATGGAGAAGGCCGGTAAACATGGCAGAATGGATTCAAAATACCGAAAACATGCGGTCATTTGCTGCACAAAGACCAGGTTATCTAAGACAATACATCAACCAATATTTTCAGGCCGGGGGTCTGGCTACATTAAAACTTACAGTAGAGTCGCCTGAGATGGGATATATACGATTGAACACCATAGATATTCGAGGTCTCGGTGAATGGGAAGGCCAATATTTCAGGAATATTCCTGTTTCACTCAAGGCAATTGCGCTTCCAGGATACCGGTTTGTGGAATGGCAGGGTGATGTTCAGGATAATTCAGAATCAATTGAGGTTTCCTTACCTGCCAGCAAGCATATCAAGGCTTTATTCGAGCCCAGCGATGATTTTCAGGGCGATTCAATGAATCCGGCGGCCTACAGGCTTTCAAACGGGCCATACATCTTTTCTTACTGGGATCAGTCTAATGCCGAGGGCGTCTTTCCGCCATTTATGATCTTTCAGCAAAGCAGCAAAAACGATCCTAAGCTTGCTGATGAGATGACGCATCCATATCATGTTCCGCCAGGCGAATATCATTCAGACGATGCCGCAAGTGTTGGTTTTCCATACAAACTAACAAGAAGAACGAGACTTAATGGACTGGGCGAGCAGGGTATTTCGTTCATCAACACAGGCCGGGGACGTGATCTGGGTGCAGCTGTGCTGGCTGTGGACACACGTGCAATGTATGATGTTACTGTAAGTTGGAAGGCCGGTACACTAATTCCCAATTCAAGGGTTTACCGGATCAGGCTGCAATACCGGATTGGTCATGAGGGAACATTCATTGACGTTACAGATAGTTCAGGCCAGGTAGTGGAATATATCAGGAATAGTCAGTCTGGGCATGAAGCGGGTTTCGCTCCCGTTTTGCTGCCACAGGATGTTAACAACCAGGCTTATGTGCAGTTACGCTGGAAGTATTATTTCACTGGCGAACAACTTGACCCAAATGATGGAAGCCGTGATATGCTCAGACTCGATGATGTTGTCGTTTCAACAGTCACGATGAATACACCCGAATCTGCTTCCACCTTTATCGGAGGCTTAAACATTTACCCAAACCCAGCGTCAGGAAAAATGTTTGTTACGGGCAATACAACAGCTGTTGGTGATGCGGTTCTGACCATCTACAACCAGCAAGGTATTCCGTTGCTGAATAAAGGAATACCTGTTGTTTCTTCAACATTAACGCATTCAATTGACGTAAGTTCATGGAAAAATGGACTCTATATTGTTGTTGTCCGCACTTCCGAAAGACAATATGTTCAAAAGATACTCATCGGCCATGAATAGGTTGGGCTTTCTGTTGCTGATGCTTTTTGCTATTCGAGCCTCAGGTACAGATTTCCCTTCTCAGGACAGTGTCAGAAAGGGAGTCTGGCTGCCAGCAGGCCAATTATTCCCATCGCTGCTCTATGATCTCAATGAAGCCCGCACAGGTGGCTCGCTTTATGGTTTCAACATGAATGGGGAATGGCAAAACCGTGCATTTGCCAACTTTTCAGCAGGCATGAGGAAAAACATATACCGGTGGGACGCTTCAAGGGCATCCGAGGCCGGATTCGAACTATCAGTTAACACACAGTTTCTTTTCGAGCAGCCTTTTGAATTCTTCCAGGTAAACCTGTTTAGTGTTGATTTCAAGGTAGGTGTATTCTATCAAATGATTCTATCATCCTCATTGAAGTTTAGAAGCAGGTTATATCATGTTAGCTCTCATCTTGGTGATGATTTCATTTACAGGTTTTTCATAGATACTTTCCTCGAGAACAAGCGCATTTATGAGGTAATTGACGCAAGTCTGGCCTATGAAAGGAAAAATTTCACCTTTTATGGATTGGTCGGGTTTATTCCGCACACGGCCTACGAAAGAAAACCGCTGATTTTACAGGCAGGAGCGCAGTGGCAACACAAAGCAAAAAACAAGTCATGGCTGGCAATAACCGCCGGCGCCGACCTGAAAATGGAGCAGGAAACCAACTTTTATCCGGGCATTCATATGGGTTGTGGAGTCAGGCTGGGAAACCAAGACCAAATGCCATTTACAGTCATGTTTGATTATTATCAAGGCCCTTTACCACACAGTTTATTTGATAAAACCATTGTTGGCTGGATCGGAGCCTCCCTGCTGTTCCATCCATTCTGAATTCACTGTTAAAACGATAAAAAATGCTAAGAACAATCGCGCTCGTAGCGCACGACGGACGCAAAAAAGACCTGTTTGACTGGGTAGCACATAACCGCGAAAAGCTCAACTCACTGCATGTTTATGCAACAGGAACCACCGGCAAAATGATCTCTGAAGTACTTGATCATGTAACCCCCTTAAAATCCGGCCCTCTTGGAGGTGACCAGCAATTAGGTGCACTGATTGCGGAGGGAAAGATAGATTATATGATATTCTTTTGGGATCCGATGACAAGCCAGCCCCACGATGTGGATGTAAAAGCGCTGCTGCGGATGACGGTGCTGTATAATGTTCCTACGGCCTGCAATCGCTCAACAGCCGACTTTATGATCACTTCAGTATTGTACAATGATCCGGACTACCGGCCCATACTGAAGGATTACTCGGTTTATCTGAAAAGGTTGGAGGAATGATTTGCTGACTCATCTGAAAAAAAAAGACTTCAAAACCAAAAAAATTGATTTTAAAGCCTTTGTAGCCCCACCAGGTATATATACTAAAAATGACTACTAACCTAATTACTATGGTAAACAATTAATTAATAGAATATTTCAGGATTGAAACTAACCGTATTTTGTGTTTTTTCACCGTAAATTCACAAAATTCTTTACCTATTCTTTATCCGTTTAATACCTTTGCAAAAACGTTCAAACATGCCAAAGGTAGGTTTTTTCATTCAAAAGGATAAGATTAACAAACATGGTTACACTAACATAAAGGCCATTGTAACTATCAATTACAAAAATGTATCTAAGTCAGTGGGCCAGGTAAGACCTAAGCACTGGAACCCGATTAAACAACGTGTAAGCAAGTCCAGAGCAGATGAAGAGTTCAATAATCATGAAGAAATTAATCAGCAACTTGAGAATTTTCAAAAAGAGGTTGATGTCTTTATGAAACAATGTCAAAAAACAGGTAAAGAACTTACTGCAGATCTGTTGAAGGATTTCTTTTCCGGAAGGGAATTCTATTCTCCAAAAATAACTTTTTGGAAGGCATGGGATGATTACCTGCAGCAAGCTCTGTTGATAAAGGCAAGTAAAACTGTTAAAGATCAAACTTCAACCAGGAACTATTTCAAAGCTTTTGAAGAAGAAACAAAGTACATCATGACTTTTGAGAACATTAATCTTGAATTTCTTGATAAATTCAGAACATATGTACTTGAAATACAAAATAATCATTATAACTACCTGGCTACACTTACCAGAAGATTGAAATCTTTCATGAACTGGAGTTATGAAAGAGGCTTTACACACAACACGGAATACCGAAAATTCAAGATTCAGGAAAAGCCTGGTACTGTTGTTGCACTGTCATTGGACGAGTTTCAAAGGTTGTATAATTTTGCTTTTGAGAAAACAAAGCATGATAGAGTTAGGGATATTTTTTGTTTTGGATGTTTGACCGGCTTAAGGATCAGTGACCTGTTAAGACTTACCAGGGAAAACTTGCAGGGTGAAACATTGATAACTTACATGAAGAAAGTAAAGAAAGACAAGCCTTTGGAAATACCGATTTTACCACAAGCCCGAAAGATTCTGAATAAGTACCAGGAGCAATATTACTTACTGCCAAAGATATCAGAGCAGAAGTTTAACACTTACATTAAAGAAGCGGCCAAAGAAGCCGGTATAACATCACTTGTAAAAATTATGGACTTTAAATCTGGTTTAGGCCAAGAGGAAACGATCAGCAAGGATCAGTTGATTCATGCACATATGACCCGCAAAACATTCATATCATTGGCCTATAAAGCAGGATTGGATATTGAAAGCATCAAAGCCATTACAGGGATAAGATCAGAGCGTACATTGGAACGTTATCTTACTATAGAGCCAGAAACATTAGCAGACAAAGTTAAAGTCTTTAGTGCGCTAATTGAAAGCAAATCATTCTAAGTCTAAGCGTTTTTTAGCTTTGCTTACTCTTTCTATCAAAGTTTCTTTAGTCCACTTTTCAGAGCCATAATGAATGGCTAACTGATGTTCTAATAATGCACTTTGTGCATACTTTTCTATGTCTAAGAAAGGCAAAAGATAGTTTTCGGCCTCTTGTAACTTCTTAAACTTCATTTCACCTAAAAACCAAAAAACCGAATCTGTAGAATATGTCTCGATTCTAATCAAATTCGCTAACAACCTTACATGATTTTTTTCAAAAAGATCAAAATCCAACATTTCAAATAGTTCGATAATATGGAGCTTTATATTCATATTATCAATAGTTTTCCCTCTGTTACGAAGTTCTTCTTTTATTGAATATTCACGTCCCTCATGCCGTGAAATGGTCTGCTCAAGTTCTTCTATCCTTTTTTTAAGATGCTCTGATTTGTCTGGAATGTCAAAAAGATCATTAAAAGGAATATTTAGAGCTTTAGCTATTCCTACTGCAGCAGCTACAGATAATTTGTCAGTAGTACCATTTTCAAAAAATGTATAAGCAGCCCTGGAAATACCAGCAGCTTGGGCAATCTGAGCCTGACTAAGGTTTTTACTCGTACGAATTCTCTTTAATTTTTGATTCAAGGATTCCATATTGCAAAATTAAACATCTTATGTTAGTTTTCTTACTAATAAAGTAGGTTTATTAACAATTGTTAATAACTTTTACTGATAGTTTATTGTCCTTTGTGGTTAGTTATTTTACATTTGCAGTTATATAATATAACCTATTTACAACATGGAAACAGAAAATAAAGTTGTGCTTGTGACTACTATTGAGCAATTGCAGGCGGTTATGGCGAAAGTTATAGCAACAATGCCAGCCAAAACAGAACAAGAGAAGAATAGAAAAAAACTTACCAGGTCACAAGCCGCAAGGTTCTGCGGGATCAGTTACCACACTTTTGGTAAATGGACAAGAGAGGGGAAATTTCGGGAAAGGGGCTTTGGTCGTAAAAAATTCTATTATGAGGATGAACTAATAGAAGCCTTAAATAGAAAAGGACTTTAAGTAATGGAAATTAATAAAAAAAGCGGGGAGCCTGCCAGCACCACCGCATAATAAATTGCAACAACACGACAAAAATTAGAAAATCTATATAACATGGACAATAAAGTAATTCTTATCAGCACAATGGATGAAATGGAGCAAACATTTGCAAAAATCATTGAAAAGCTCTCAAAGAACCCACCTAAACCAATTGAGCGTAAAATGCTCTCCAGGCAACAAGCCGCAAAGTTTTGCAGAATGAGCTATCATACATTTGGCGTACATGTACGCTCCGGCCGTTTCATTGAGAGAGGTATGGGAAGAAAAAAATTCTTCTATGAGGATGAATTGATAATGGCTATAAGTTCCCAAAAATGAATCAAAGAAAAAAGGTAGCCTGCCAGCTACCCGATACACACAAAAAGGAAAGGCAAAAATATGAAAAGCTTAGCTGATTTACAAGCAAAAGCGAGGTTTAAAATTACTGACCCATTGCAGGAAGCACCTGTTGTTTTAGAGCTTCACCAAAATGGTGAAGTAATTAAAATCGGAACGCTAGGAAATATTACACTTGTTCAAGCCAAAGGTAAAGCGGGCAAAACATACTACACTTCTGCATTAACTGCCTGCCTAATTGCTGAAACCTCATACATTAATCATCACGGCAAATTACCACCTGAAAAGCCGAAAGCAATTTATTTCGATTCAGAGCAAGGCCATGAGGATGCAAGAACCGTCCAGGAGCGCATTTATAAAATGGCAGGGTATCCTATAAATGAGGAAGCAGACAATTTTGAGTATTATTGTTTACGTCCATTTGTGGCCGCAGAAAGATTAAATTTGATTGATTACATCCTAAACAACACACCAGGTGTTGGAGTAATTATAATTGATGGAATTAGGGATTTAATAAATGATTTTAATGATACCGGCCAAAGCTTTGTATTGATTGAAAAGCTCATGAAATGGAGCGATGAAAAAAAGATTCATATCATTTCAATTCTGCACCAAAACCCAAACGATGATAAAGCACGAGGCCACCTCGGAACTGAATTAACTAACAAGGCTGAATATATTATTTCAATTGGAAGGGATAAACAAGACGACAGTTACCGAACGATTGAGGGTTATGGAAGGCGCAAAAGCTTTAAACCATTCTCATATACACTGGATGAAAATGAATTTCCGGTAACTATAGAGAGTAAAGAAATAGGTAAGCCGGAGCCACTAAAACTGGAGACAATCATTCATAAAAATCTAATCAATCTTGTTTTTGAAAAACTGGACAAAACTAAAAAAATCACTAAAAATTCACTTTGGCCAAAAATCAAACTGAACTTTAAACTGGTCGATCACAAGTATAATTTTTCAGATGCACAATGCAAAGAGTTAGTCGAATACTATATACAGCAAGGTTGGATTAATAACAAAGGCACGTCTGAAAAGTACGATTTGAGCTTATAAAAATAGATTGATTTACCTATATATAATGAATCAAAAACAAATCAAATCAGTTATTAAACTCATGGTCAATACTTTATCTGATTCAATCATTTTGATTCAGAAATTGATTCACTATATATATGCACCTGCAAATCAAATCAGTTACAAAACTGTATATCAGCTAATTAACTGATTCATTAAAAAATAAATATTTATATACCTGAATAACAAGAACATACGATGACTACAAACACCAATCCCAAGAAAGCCGAAGGCATAAACGAAGTACATGAAAGGTTTCTAAGCTATGTTTACACCATGAGCTTGTTAAAAACAAGGCTTAGAGGTTATGACGAGGATTCGTTTGTTCGGATAAATCAAAAAGAAGTTGAAGCACGTTTTTTCATCTGGCCTTTCTATACCAGATTTAACGAAATCCGTAAATTAATCAAAGAAGGGTATCTGCAGAAAGAACAAAGATATATCCCGGAGATAGGCAGAAAAGTAGATTACTATAAATGCCTTCGGCCTTGTGCCCCTGATCCTTCTTTGGTTATTGTTGAGGAACCTGTTCTTGGTGAAACTCAGAAATTCATGCTTAATTGTCTCCTTAACACCTCTTTAAAGGAAGGAAGCAAATCAACTGCTTATTTTGATTTCTTTCTTAAATACAAGTCTGATTTTCCTTTCCATTTTTTTAAGTTTGACGGATTTAGCGGACGTTTGCACACACCGGTAACAAGCTTACCCGGCCAAATCAGAAAAAACTTACTGCTCTTTGAAGAACCTGTTGTTTCATTAGATGTAAATCAGATGCAACCACAGATATTAGGAAAAATCCTTAAAGACAATTTAAGGCGTAATAATTTCAGTATTTATATGGATGGAGGAGTTGATATTTACAAAATGATTGCAGGAAAATACAAACTACATTCTCGTGAAGCAGGAAAGAAAAGGTTCTTTGAAATACTGTACTCAAGACCTAACCAAGATTTACTAACAGTGTTTGGCTATTCAAATTGGATAGATTGGGTTAATAACTTCAAAAGAAAAAGAATAAAAGCCAACCCCCACGCTCATAAACCACACAGCAACTTAGCCTGGTTGCTGCAGAGAAAAGAGGTTGAAATAATGAAGTCTGTTTGGATTGCACTGCGATGCGCCGGGATTCCTTTTCTTACTGTACATGACGAAATAATTTGTAAAGAATCAGATAAAAAAGCCGTTTCTGAGATATTCTCAGAAATCTTGAAGGAAAACTTTGTCAACTACAGAATAAAAATTTCATAACCATTTAATTATTAATAATTTAAATTCATAAGCCATGAAAAATGCAAAAAGAACGAATGTTTTTGACAAGCTCTCAAGCTCGGAAAAGGAAAGCTTAAGACTGAAACTCAAAAATTTGATTAACTCAGCAAATCAGAGTTTAAAAAACATCAAAGTTATTGACGGTGAAAATTATGATATCGCCCTTTCCTATCACAGATCAATTACTTTCAACTCAAAACTACTTGAAGACTTAACTTAACCTGGTTTCAAAGATTTGTCCTTTATTTTGGTTATTTCCTGGATGATCTTTGCCCTACAAACTTTAAAAACTGAATAAATGAAAACACTTATTTTAACCGGATCGCCTGAATCTTACAGTGTAAGGCGTATTGCTGAAGAAGCAAAAAAAAGAGGTCATGAGGTTGATATTCATTATCCCTCTGATTTTATCTGTTATGTCAGTTCCGTAAAATCTGGTCATGACAGATTATATCTTAAAGATGGCAATGAAGAAGCTCAACGAGTTAAAGCTAAAGAATATGATGTTGTTATTCCACGTTTTGCCGGTGCTACAGTATTTGAATTTGGATGTGTTGTTACTGAACATCTTAACGGAAACATAGGAATTCCAACAACATCTGATGCTGTAGGGTTAAGAATTGCCAGTAACAAGTTTATGAGCTCTCAGTTCTTGAGCCAGGGTAAAGTTAGAACAATTCGTTCCCTTTTCAGTCAAAAACCGGCCGACTTTGGATTTATTGCCAAAATGTTAGATGGTCCACCTATTGTATGCAAAACAACAAGTGGAAGCCAGGGAGCCGGAGTTTTCATTTTATCGGATGCACTTGGTATTAGTACAACCTTAGGAGCTTTCAGTAAATCAGGCATAAGCCTTGTACTGCAGAAATATATTGATTCAGGTGAACCAAAGACAGATTTAAGAATATATGTTGTTGATGGCAAAGTTTCAGCAGCATACAAACGGTTTGCCCTGGATAGTGATTTCCGTTCAAATTACAGCCTTTCAAAACACGGTGAAAAAGTCAAAATCACTGATGAAGAATCACAGATGGCCATTGATGCCGCAAAAGCTGTAGGTTTAGGAGTTTGTGCCGTTGATATTATCAGGGATGCAAAAGACAAGGAAAAACCATATGTGATTGAAGTAAACGGAAACGGAAATTTATCCGGGATCGAGAAAGTTACTGGTCATAATGTAGCTCTTGACATTGTACTTTATGCTGAACGTATTGCAAAGCATAACAACAAGAAACAGGAACCAGAATCATCCTCAAATCCATTTAGTAAAAGGGTTGAATCTCAAAAAAATAATCCGCCTGAGTCTATTATTGAAACAATTGATCGTGTCAGGAAGGAATACTCTATTTAGTAGTTCCAGATAACATTATTATGGCCTGGTTATGCCAGGCTTTTTTTATGCTTTTCACTTTCGTAATTTGAAGAAAAAAGTAATTTCTTTCAGTATTCCTGTCATTAAAATTTTACTTTGTTGAATACTAACAACATAACACAACAAAGCCAATTTTTAAAAGGCTAAATCTTTGTATCAACCACGCACCGCCCTCTTGACTGCTCGTAATTATTACTGTGCATTTTATGTTATATGCCTGATAGTTAATTGAATAAAAAGACAATTGCAGCACTGAAAAAATAATTTTGAATCTTATGCTAAACGATTGCTTCTACCAGACCAATAAGGAACATACTGTTTCCGTGAGAAGCTCAGAAAGCTTTAGTTTAAGCTACAAAAAACATTGTCATTCACAATTTTCTTTACCTATTATTTACCTCATATTTATTAATATGCTGTAAATAAGTTGTTTAATTAATACTTTGTAGCCCCACCAGGACTCGAACCTGGATTTAAAGTTTAGGAAACTTCCGTTCTATCCCTTGAACTATGGAGCCGATTGCGAGCGCAAAATTAAGAACTTTTTACTGCTGCGCCAAATCAGGTTTTATAACCGGGTTTTCAACGTGTTTTCAAGTCGGACAATATCAGTGGCAAACTTTCGGATGCCCTCGGCAAGTTTCTCGGTAGCCATAGCATCTTCATTCAACATCCAGCGAAACATCTTCTCATCAGGATAAATGGGCTCAATGTCTAAATTGATGCAATCCGCAGCAATAAGCCGTGGCAATACCGGCTCTGATAGTTGTTCCAGTTCGGCAAGAAGTGCAGGCGAAATCGTCAGAAGATCGCATCCGGCCAGTTCGATAATCTCTCCTGTGTTTCTGAAGCTTGCCCCCATAACCTCAGTTGTGTGGCCAAATTTTTTGTAGTAGTGATAAATTTCAGTTACTGATAATACGCCAGGATCTTCTGCCGGAACAATAATATCTTTTTTCCAGAAAGCTTTATACCAATCCAAAATCCGCCCGACAAACGGGGAAATCAGTTGCACACCTGCCTGTGCGCAGGCGATGGCCTGTATTTTTCCAAACAAGAGTGTAAGGTTGCACCGAATTCCTTCTTTCTCCAGCAATTCAGCCGCTCTGATGCCTTCCCAGGTAGCCGCAATTTTAATCAGGATTCTTTCCCTTGGTATCTTGTTTTGCTCATAGAGTTTGATTATCTGGCGCGCCTTGTGCACCGTGGCTTCCGTGTCGAACGAAAGTCTTGCGTCAACCTCGGTGGAAACGCGGCCCGGAACAATGTTCAATATCTCCAGACCAAAATTCACCGAAATTTTATCAAGGCATGAGCTCAAACGTTCGCGCGCACTGATGCCTGTTGTTTTTGCATAGGAAATAGCCTCATCAGTCAGGTGTGCATAGCGGGGATCACCGGCAGAAGCAAGTATCAGTGAGGGGTTGGTTGTTGCGTCCTGAGGAAGATATTGCCGAATGCTTTCAAAATCTCCAGTGTCGGCAACGATTGTCGTGAACTGTTTAAGTTGTTCCAGTGTGTTCATCATTTTTCCTAATTAGTTATTTCACATCGCTGCCATTATGAAATTCAGCTGTTGGCTCTACAAAGCAAAG
>Ga0351901_1101_pt1 | contig 20748 bp, 16 predicted proteins | sample BONcelHT113001D4_FD_206875 | JGI IMG/M metagenome (GOLD analysis project Ga0351901, IMG submission 206875) | Enriched cells from coal bed in the Powder River Basin, Montana, United States - BONCAT cells T11 rep1 HSBNCT.T11.300.1.D4 ...
CCAGATTTTACTATAGTACTTTTACGAATATCCTGCCAGTAGCCTTATGTAGTTACCATCCGGAGTTTCCGGATGGTAACCAGCTAATATCCCTAGTATAATCCAGGGTTATTTTCCAAACCTGTCCATCATCCATCCTGCTATACTCCCTGCGGAGAAGGTCGGCGGGAGAGAGTCACACCCGAACCAGGCCGCGTCCTCCAACTCTTCCCGGTCGACGATGATATCACCTCCAGCGTACTCGGCCGTGAAGCCGATCATGAGCTGTCCCGGGAACGGCCAACTCTGGCTTCCCACGTAGAGGAGATTCCGTATCCGCACCCCTGTCTCTTCCTCCACCTCGCGGCGGGCGCACTCCTCCAGCGATTCTCCGAAATCACAGAACCCGGATGGAAGGCTGTAATACCCCTCCGGCCATTCTGGTTTACGGATGAGGAGCAGCTCTTCCCCCCGGCGGACAAGTACCAGGGTGCAGGGGTGGATATGGGGGAAATGCTCGTACCTGCAGCCGGTGCAGCGCTTGCCCCAGGTCCCGGATATTCTTTCCATTTTACTGCCGCAACTGGAGCATACGCCGCTTTTCCGCTCCCATGCAAGGATCTGCTGTGCCCGTCCGGCAAGAGTAAGGAGTTCATCGGGGAGTCTTGCATGGAAATAAATGAACAACAACGGTTCGACGATATATCCGGAAGGGATCTCGACTTCAGCGTTGATTTCGAGAATCCGGACTGGTTTCCCCTTCCATGTCCCTATCAGAATTTCCTTGTCATGATTTCCTGTCCAGTCGGGAAGTTCACCTTCGATGAAAGACATCCCTTTTGCAGCGTCCAGGACCAGGGTATCACCCTGAAAGACTATCCAGCAACCCGGCTCTCCGGGATCAGGAGTTCCCGGCATGATGGCAGAGAAGCCGTCTCTCATTGCGCTGGTGTTAAATGGCAGGTTGGTTGCTTCCGGGTAGTGATGAATTGACCTCTTCATGTATCCGCCTCCGCTGTTGCAGGTTGACTATTTCTCCTGGTGTCTTCTCAAACCCGGCAATGACCTCATCCTACACTTTCCGGGAGATCTTGAACTTGTCCAGAGCCACTTGCGGCACCATCCCGGTCGCCCCTTGAGGATGATGCAAGTGACGGGGGCCGCATTTCAGGACCAAGTGAGTCCTATTTGATGAAACGGGCATCATCGCAACACAGGTGATCTTCCCACTGGAAGAAGGCTCCCTCTGAAGACTCGACTAGATCTATGATATTTTTCGCGGAATCTGCGAGGTAGCAACCTGTAAAGAATGTCTTCATACGAAAAGAAAAGAAATAGTGGAGAGGTTGTATGACTGGCGCATGAGCCTGTATGAGTGAAATCCGACCGTCCGGGATCGCAGGGAGGCTTGCGGAAATGTGAGCAATGGTGGAATTGTGAAGCCACCTCGCAATCGAAAGACGGGGATGGCAAGAGTGGCATAATAGAGCTAACCGGGTGAAGACGGTTTCTCTACCAGGTTCTGAACGGCCCTGAGTCGATATGAACAAATCCGGCCGTGGGATAGTAACCGACCCCTCCCTTGCCGAGCTTCAATGCGGTTCGCCTGACGGTTTCGATCTTTATATGGGGAATGGCTATGTCGATAGCCTTTCCCTTCATGTGCAGACTGCGTTTCGCCACATTTCGTCCCTCCCGCCTCAGATTTACGTTGAATTCCGGAGAGCGGTAACCCGAAATTATGTGGATCTCGTTCCCTCCTCCTAAATCTTTGTCTATGCGGTTGAGAAATTCGATAGTGCGGATATCTATTCTCGCCACTTCCTCTGTGTAGCGACAGCGCAGTATCCGGTCGATTGCGCTCAGTGCCTTGGGATTGTACTCGCCGTCTCCAGTCCGATAGGTTACCGTAAGTTTCTCGTTGTTATGGGTGTTGAAGAGGGTCAGTCTCCCCTCTGGTAAACTTTCAGTTGCCGCTATTTTCGAAAAGGCGGGAGTGCCGCCGAAAAGAACGAACATCCCAGCAAGAGTCGCCTTTAGAAAGGATCTTCGGTTAAAATGCATTTCCGTCAAAAACGATGACCTCCTTGAATTTATTAACAAAAACTGCCCAAACCACACAGCTTCGTTACAGTTTTATATCAAGAAAGCAACGTCCCTGTCAACCGTCATTGCGCCCCTACCTAACCGATTATCATACGAAGCTATTTCCGCACTCCGACTCTCTTGCCGGACAACCCCTCTCAATCGCAGTGTATTCTAAACGCAGCCTATCCGTCTAGTTTGGGCGGGGTGCGGACGCGCTGAGGGCCTGAGCCAATTCGCCGTCATGTCCATAGACGTCATTGCGAAAATGGATCGTTCCGGTTTCATCCACCCATGCGGTGAAGTAGAGGATATGGACAGGAGTCGGATCGGGGAGACGTAAGATGCGGTTTTCCCCGGTTTCAATTGCGGAAAGCAGTGATTCGCTGTTCCAGGCGGAGATATCCCGGAGAAGATACTCCGCAAGTTCTACAGGGCTCTCGATGCGGATGCATCCATGGCTGAAGCCACGTGATTCCCTTGCGAAGAGGTCGTGGTATGGTGTCCCGTGTATGTACACGTCATACTTGTTGGGAAATACGAATTTCACGCTTCCAAGCGGATTTTTGGGGCCAGGGTCCTGGCGAAGCCAGAATGGAAAATTGCGTTGGGATACCTTTGACCAGTTTATGGACGATGGTTCAATCTCCCGCGCATCGGATCCCCAGTGTCTGTAGACCCGTATTTTATTCCTGGCAAGGTATGCTCTATTTTTACGGATATCCGGGAGTATTTCCTTGGATGCGATCTTGGAAGGAATATTCCAGTAAGGATTGAGTTCCAGATTGGTAATCAGGCCGCTAAAGACCGGTGTTTTCTGAAAGTCCTTACCCACAATCGCCCTCATACTCATCATGCTGCTGTTGTTTTCTATGACATTCAGAGTGAAATCCGCGATATTCACCTGAACATATCGGTCACCGAGATTATCGGGCAGCCACCGCCACCGCTCCATATTCACTTCAATCTGTCGCAGGCGATTCGCGGCGGGCACTTCCATGGCCGACCGGGTTGTCGGGCCGACCACGCCGTCATCCTTGAAGCCATGCCGCGACTGGAACCGCCTTACTCCACTTTCCAGACCCTCGTCAAAGAGTTGGCTATCGGCATCTTCCGGGGATGCGACAAGATCGCCGGTGACGTGCAGGTACGCCCGGAGCTCTTTCACACGTTCGCCATGATCGCCCCGTCTGAGAACGGGGCCATTGGAGAGCGGAAGCCACCCCCCCTTTTTTACGATATCGCGATAAACCGACAGCGATGCTTTCAGTTTCTCATATCCCGGCTGGGGAGGTTTCAGATTGGCGAGGCTGTCCACAACAGTATCCTGTCCCAATGCCTCTTCCAGCACCTTCAGCAGGTCCCGCTTGCGTCCCTTGATGAACCATTCGGACTGCAAAGTCTCCGGATTGACGCGCCCGGACAGGAGATGGGATGCATAGATGAGGAACGTATCGGTGAGGAGCAGGTCGAGGTCTGCCGCTTGATCGGGGTCAACAAACCCGAATACGGCTTTTTCGGAACTGGTCCGGTGCAGGAGGGCTGAAATTGTTTCAAGATGATAATGTTTCGCTATCAGACCATCACGGTCAGCTTTATCGATTTCGGCCACAAGGGAAATGGCCCGGGGCAGCGGCCCGGATTCCCCAATCCAGGCGGGAGCAAAAGACCGCTTGGCATAGAAACGCGGAAGGACTGACGAACCGCAGAGAAGCTCGGCTCTGCACACCAATTTAGTGCCGTTCGCAATCTGAATTCTTTCACCGATACGTCTCGAGACCTCGTCAGTCAGATTTTGCGCGGAAACTGTTTTCAATGGAAATAACAGGCTTGCAACAAGAAGGGTGATAATCGGAAAATTTCTTCGCATAATATTCTCCGTTAAGTTGATCGTCTTTGGAGTTAGACCAAGCTAAGCTGTTGAATTTGAAATTTACATTTCCCAATACTAGCTGTTTTTTGAGTTTGGAGACCACTTTTGAAGATCAAAACCGACATTGTAAGGAGCAGATTCTTCTCTCAGTACACATCGGTAAACTTGTTGTTCTTCGATTCTTCTCCCGATGGCCTTGACGCCAAGCCTGTTCTTGGTCTCTTCAATAATACTTGCGCTGCCAACGGCAATGCACTCTGTCCAGCAACTCTCCCGCTGGTTTTTGCCATTGGTAATGGCGTCATGAACCCACAGTCTGTGCTGCTCGGAAAATTGCTCGGGGTCAGAAAATCCGCAACGGTTCCTTCAGGGGAAACGGGGATTATAGAGTCAGAAGCATTTTAGGGACGCTGTTATGTGCGGTAGTCCGTGATCTTCGCCTCCACTACCGAGACGCGATCATGGACCTGCAGGAAGTTTTGATTTGCCTTCAGGTTCGGGTACTGTCCCAGTCTATCGACAGATTGCCGAGCAGCCTGCTCATCTCGTTTTCCGCCTTAACCATGTCGCCGATTTCCCGGATCGCGGCATAACCCGACCTCAGTTCGGTATAGCGATTGAACAGATCCCTCTCTTACTTCATAGAGGCCTTGCAGGTGTCGATGAATTCCGACAGACCATCGTGCCGCTGCTGGAGCACCACGTCGATGTTCTTCCAGGCATTCTCCACGTTTTTGCGGAGCATGACAAGGGCGTTGTAGATGCGGATGGCAAATAGGGCCAAAATACAGGGCGATCCCGCAAATGACCATGGCGGTAAGGGACGTGGGAATTCCTCCTTACAGATTTGGGAACAAATAGTGCTGTTTACGATCCAATTATTGCATATGTTTCGGCAAAACTTACAAAAGCAACTCCGGAGTATTGTCATCGTCCACGCCCACTACTTTTTCAAAAAAACCCAAAAATCGCTCGTTAAAAGATCCCTTCATTTCCTGCTTCATCACATGCAGCGCAATGTTGGGGGGAAGGGTTTTATTGCCATTTCGGTCAACCGTCAGATTGCAGTAGACATCACAAATGGCACAGATCTGTGCACTGCGGGAAATCGACTCGTTCTTGAGTCCCCGCGGATAGCCGCTGCCGTTATTGCGCTCATGATGGTTGCGTACGATAGCCAGCGAAACGGAACTCAAGGAACTGTTTGTCTGCAAGTACGCAAACCCCTCCTCCGGATGTTTCTTGATCATGGCTATTTCGCTTGGTGTCAGTTTCCCCGGTTTCGACAAAACCTCCTGCGGCACAAAAAGCATTCCAATATCATGGAGAATACAGCCTATTCCGACATCCACCACTTCATCGTGGGAAAGGAGAAAAGCCTCGGAATGAAGCAGCAGGGAAAGTGTCGTCACATGGAGACTATGGACAAACGTGGGGAAATTATGTGACATGACCGATTCAAGCGAGGTAATGGCGGTGGGATCTTTGGATACATAAAGAAGCAGATTTTCGACCAGCCGCTGACTTCGTTCCAAGTCTCCTGCCTTATGCGGATTCGTGAAAATATCCCCCATAAAATTGATGGAGGTTTGGTAAATGATTTTCCCTTTGGCCTTACCGTCAAATTTGTCGCTTTTGAGTAATCTTTCCGCGCTTTTTTCCATGTGCTCTGTTATGACATCCATATCTTCCGGACTAACAAAAAGAAACTCAACCTTGTTGCTGGAGAGCCGGTCGGCATCCTCCTTGGAAAAATCACGACCATGGTTCTTGTAAAGAACATAGTTCTGACCAGTTTTCAGATATAACGCCACATCAGGGAAAATGGTAGTCTCTATACTTTCAATACTAACCGGGATGTACGTCGCATCCATGGGCTCTCGTCCTTTATAGATACCTTGAAATCAGCAAGGGGATTTTTATCCAACAGACTGTATCTATCGGAGAGATTTCAATTTTCTAAAGAAGTTCTTGTTTACAATATTTGCTAATTGAATAGGACTGTCACAAAATTGTTGTCAATCGAATATGCATTGTCTTGAAATACTTTATAAGAACCGGAATATGGGAATTCAGAGGTGAGGAGACCGAATACAAGACTCACAACGCCCCGGTCGGCGTCAGGTACGAATTGAAAGCAAGATGCGGTTGGCCAGAATCCCGGGGACCACGCCAGGGAAACATCAGGTATGGCGGCCGTGCGCTTTCCTGAGTTCTTCTAGGTGTGCATGCTCAGCAAATCATCCGCTGAGAAAAGCCTGTCCATATCCAGCAGGATGTAAGGCTTTTCCCGTATCTTTGCAATCCCGAGCAAAAACCCATTATCGGCCGCAATGATGGAACCCACCGTATCCTCAATTTCGGTGCCGTGTATGGTGATGGCTTCGGATACCGAGTCCACGACGACTCCCACCGTTACGATGCTTGCAGCACCTGCTATTTCCACTACGACGATGCAGGAGCGACCGGTATCCTCGGAGCTCCCCAGGTTCAGCTTGAGACTGAGATCCACCACGGAAATCGTGTTGCCGCGCAGATTGATCAGCCCTCTGACATTGTGCGGCGCGTTGGGAACGGAGGTGACCGACACCATCCTGATGATTTCCTTGATCTTCACGATGGGGATGCCGTACTGCTGGTCCTGCACTGATACGAGCAGGTATTTGCCGGTCAACCGCCCAATCCTTGCCTCTTCCCTCTCGCGATACTTCTCTTCCGTAATATCAATGAGAGTCCCGGTGACGCATTCCATTTTCCCTTCACCGTTGCACATGATCTGGGAAAGCTCAAGAATCCACTTCTCGGTGCCGGATTTCATGCGTATCCGGTATGACCGGGTATAGGTTTTATCCCCCTTCAGCGCCGCCTTCAGGGCCTCTGTCGCCAGGGGAACGTCTTCCTGGTACATGATGTCTCTTATCCAGTTGAGGGACTTGTTGTTAAATTCCTCATTCTCATAGCCCGTCAACTCGATGATTCTGCTGCTGAAAAACTGGACGGAGCCGTCGGGAAAACCCTGATAGCCTACATTAAAGATGTTCTTGAGATCCATGCAATCCAACCTCCGATAACAAATCAGTTATGACCCGCTAACCCCTGAGACTCCTAGAAGGGCAGAGGATGGGTCACCCGCCAGTTTCATCCCCCGCCGAGACGAGTGTGCATTTCACGCCGAAATTACCACACAGCACACGTCCGAATAGTATTAGTATCGGCAGATACGGAAATATATTTAGCGTTTACTTTTCAGATCCGTATGCGGCCTGGCAGCGTGGAATCAACGAAAACGTCAACGGAATCCTTCGGTTTTAATTTTCAAAGGGTACCTACTTTCGGAACGTCTCCGATAAACCCCTCGCAAAAGCCCTACGCGTGACTTCGCAAAAGAGTCTTTATCGTACCAGCCAAATGTGATTGACCTTGTTGTCAGCGATGGCGCTCTCACGAGTTTGCCCGATTTAGTCACGATAACGGCCAGCAACTCATATGACTATGCCGCGGGCGAAGCCTATGCCTGGGTCGCCTACGGAACATCCCCCGAATTATCCGGATTCACCGGCTTTGTAAAGATCAACCTCGCAACTGGGGCGATTACTAAAGTACTCGAACATGGGGAAGTAAGTTTCATGGCCGGTGCTGTTTTTGTCAAAGGTCGATATGTCTCAGTCGAGTACGGTACCAACAGGCTTTTCTCTGTAAACGGCGATAATATCCTCTACGGCACACTCTACAGCAGTAGCGGCGGACTCTCTACCATCAATACCACAACCGGAACCGCCACGTTGATTGCGCCGCTCGGCGGGGAACTGGACGGCTTCGCCATTCCCACGCAACCGCTGATCCCGGGATAATTCGACGAGCAGTACGCTCATCATACTCTTGAAAATCGGCACCGGCCGGTATCTTTCTATTCACATGAGAAGAATGTCAGGGTAAGGCAGATTTTTCCCCATAATGCAAGAAAGCCCCTTTCCCATGCCGGGAAAGGGGCTTTCTTGCGAATCACTTCTGCGTATACAACCTGTTCCGGTTAACAATAATTCTCATCAATCAGGGAAAATACGTATTACGATTTCTTCTTCGAGTCGGCAACGGAGCGCAGGAGAATGGTCTTCAGTTCTCTAAAGTAGCCTGTCCCCGTTCTCACTCAAGACCTCTCCATACCTCTGAAGTCTTATATTTCAAGACCCCTTAGACTTTATTGTACAATAAAGGCCCGGAAAATCATGCCTGTGGTTCATTCGCCTGAGAGGGTAAAAAGGTCGGCCCTGACGAGGATACCATCTCCACTCGAAGGGGCTGCGCACTGTCGAGATGCACGTCGCGCTGGGGACACGCAATTGTAATCTTTTCCTCAATGAAACGCTGCGAAATCAAGAAACGCAGATCGCTGGCCACGCACATCGGGTTTACCTCGGGACCGTAGTCAACCCAGAAATAGAGAGCGAAGACCATAGCGTTGTCGCCAAAGTCCTCGAAAAAAATCTGCGGCTGCGGGTCCTTCAACACCGATCCGTGCCGTTCACTACACTCGGCAAGGATGTCGCGCACCTTTTCCGCAGGTGAGTCGTAGGCAACCCCGACCCGCAAAATCCGGCGAAGCCGCGCGTTGTTATGGGTCCAGTTGGTCACCTTGGTTTCGAGGAATGTCGAATTCGGAATTACCGTCTCCACACCATCAAAACCGAGGATGGTCGAAGCCCTCAAGTCCACCGCGGTTATCCTGCCCACCGCTCCGTCCACGTCAACGGTGTCTCCCACCCGGACCTTACGCTCCAGCAGGATCAGGATGCCGCTGATGAAGTTCTTGATGATTGTCTGGGTGCCGAAGCCGACACCGATGACTAATGCACCGCCGAGGAAGGCGAATACGGTGAGGGGGATGCGTGCGAGGTTGAGAGTTATGATCAACAAGAAGAATGTGGTCAGTGCCAGAAGCCAGCGACGAATGACACTTGCCTGATGCTTGCCGAAGCCGAACCTCCCGACCATTATCCGCTGCACGTGTCGGCCAAAGAACGCCGCTATTCCGTACCCTAGAAGGAAAAGGAGCATTGCTCCGATGCTCTTGCCGACTGTCACAGCACGGGTGGTGACAACCTTTTGCCCCGCAACCTCCACGGTGTCCTCGACGGCAAACAGCTCGAAGGACCATACACGGCGAAGAATATCCGATGCCGTTCCGAACCAGTTCCGCAACCTATCCGTAATGCTGCGTTGCTGCTGAACTTGTTCGATATCCTCTTGCCACGATTGCAGTTGGACATCAACCTGATCCAGGGCGGCTTTCAGGCGTTCGGCCACTTCCCTCTGCAAACGCCGCGCCGCGAGCAGGTCTCGCTCTGCCGTGCGAAGCGGACTTGGTTCCTCGATTCTGACCAACCGCGCCTCCTGCTCGCGCTCGGCGACCTGAAAGACCTCCAGTTGGTGCTGAGCATACTCCATCCAGGGCTTGAACCGCTCCCGGCTCTTCTGGAATCTGGAAAGGATGGCGCGCTGTTTCTCACTGTTTTTTCCGGCTACGGCGGCATAGCGCGGTTCCCAAAACGTGGAGACGGACTGGTTAATGAACATCAGTGCCGAAAGAACCTCGGTTTCAAAGCGCGAACACTCCACCCATGCAAGGGCAGCCCGCTGCCTGGCCTCAAGCTCGTCGTGCAGCACCCCTGTCGTCGCGGAATTGCCCCTATTGCCGTGACGGACGGTAAAAGCGACCAGCTCCTGCTGCGCCCGTGCCAGCGCGCTTGCTCTACGCGCATCGCGAGCCAGGGAATCATCCATCTCCTGTTCTAGTCTGGAGCGGTTTGACATCAGGCCGGCCAAGACCTTATTCAGGTCTACCCGACTGAACACCATATGTCTCCCGGCTTCCGCCAGTTGACGCTCCAGTAAATCGAGTTCGGCGCGCGCCACGGAAGACCTTTCTGCGAAAATTTCATGGCGTAGGGCGCTACACGAAGTCACGGCATCCGCGTTACGGACTCGAATCCCCGCCCGCTCCTTTCGCCACACCGCAATTAATCGGTCTTCGGGAGTCAAAGCATGCTCAAGCTCTTCGGCTGCCAGAATGTCCTTTTCCCTGGCACGCCTTGCCGCATCCGAGTTCTCTTCATCCTGCTCGGCGAATAACTCCCGGCTCGAGTCGAGCCCCCGCGCCTTGGCGCGGGCAGCAAGCATCTTTTCCCGGATCTCGTCGACCATGAGAATCGAATAGGGTGGAGGCTCAGGGAAGCCAACCCAGCTCTTCAGCTTTTGCTCGGCGGCAGTTCGGGCGTACAGCAATTCCTTGCGCTCATCAAGCAGGTTGAGTTGGGAGGTAAGACGAGTAATCAGGCCATCGAGGAGACGGTAGCGGGCTTCCACTTTCTGCCTGGAAATGCCGGGAGGCGTGATGACCGTCCGGTCCCGTTCCGCCTGGGCCTCGACCAACGCACGCTTGGCGATTTCCCGCTGCTGCTCGGGACTCGCCTCCTGAACCTCCGGTTGGCTCTCTGGCTTATCCGCCGGAGGGACCTGTAACAGCTTTGGTACCTGGGCAAAGGCCGGCGAGCCCACCAGAGCGGGGGCTGCCATCAAGACAACGACCAAGCCCGTGGCAAATATTCTTCTCCAATGAATAGGGAGAACTGACATGATGGTGATGAGGTCAATCATTCGATGCTGTCCTTGTACGATCCTTGTAATGTGCCGCACCCCCCGGACAGCGCTGGGGTACCATTCACGGTTTCCTTCTCTCCACTGAGGCCACTTCCGATTCGAGCAGTGTGTTCGGCTCCCTGCAGAAAGGTATCCGGAGTCAACCTCCCTTTCAGACCTCGATCCTGAACTCCGCGCCTTTCCCGGTATTGCGGAAAGTCAACTTTCCTCCCATGTTCTTTTCGATGATGGTCTTCGACATGAAGAGACCGACTCCCGTCCCCTTGTCCGGTCCCTTGGTGGAAAAGTACGGCTCGAACAACCTGTCCATGATCTCCTCGGCAACTCCACCGGCGTTATCGGAGATGGTTACGATAGTTTTGCCTCCCTCCTCAAATGAAAAGATTGAAATCCTGGCGTCGTCAACATCGCGCTCGACCAGTTCGTCCCGGGCGTTCATCAGGATATTCAGCAGCACCTGGGCGTATTCATTGGGATAGCCGGTAACCAGCGGGCTGCCTTCCGTAATGACGGCAATGCGGGTCCGCTGGTTCAAAAAACTTTTTTCGATCAGGGAAACCGTTTGTCCGATCACCTGGTTGACGCCGAAGGTAAGCATTTCCTTGTCAGACCTGAAAAAACCCCTAAAATCATCGATTGTCTGAGACATGTGCAGGATCAGCATCATGGCCTCATGGGAATTCTTATTGAGAAAATCCTTACTGAATTCGCCTGTGTCATAGACGAGCGTCAGTTCCTGGATGTAAAGGCCGAGTGAATTCAACGGCTGTCGCCACTGGTGGGCGATATTGTTGATCATTTCACCCATGAGGGCCCGGCGGTCCTGCAGAATCAACATCTGGTCCTTCTTGCGAAGTTCGTCCACAGCCTGGAGGATGCGTGTTTCCAGCGTACGGTTGAGCTCTTCAAGTTCCCGTCGTTTTTCAGCGAGGGCGTCTTCCGCGCGCTTGCGTTCCGAACTGTCGATGATCACAACGCGGCACGCATCCTTCGACCTGCAGACCAGGGCCTCGATCTGTACGAAAAACGGAAGTTGCCCCTCGTTCACAAGCATCACCTCGCTGGTCTGTTTGGTCTTGCCGGCAAAAACCTTGTCGAGAAATTTGGCAAAGGCAACACGATTTTCTTCCGCCACGTAAAGCATGAACCGCCGACCGATGAGGCGGGACCGATCCAGGCCCAGAAGGCCGGCTCCGGCGAGGTTCGCGGCACGGATACCCGTATCCCGGGCGAGGGTACAGTAGCCGACCGGGGCGAAATCGTAGAGGTCGGTGTACATCTCCAAGGCTGTCTCCACCGTATCCCTGGCCAGGCGGAGCTCCTCGTTCTGCATCTCCAGCTCGACCTGGTGGACCTGAAGTTCATGGACGAGCCGCGGTGTCTCTTCCCCGGCCCGGGGAAAGACCACTTCCGGCTCGGTCGTGCTCAGCCGCGCTTCCGCTCGGCGACGCAGATGAGCAGTTTCTTCTGGTGTGCCGTCAGATTTTTTCATGGTGTTGCCTCATTCCATGCAGAATGTTGGGATTGCCTGAATTCGGCGCTGTTTACACAGATTCAGACAGCTATCTATCAAGTATCGTCCGCACCTTTCTCGCCAGGTCAATGGACGAAAAGGGCTTTGCGATGATTTCCGTACCGTCTTTGAGGGCCTTTGCCTCTATAATGTCGGCAGTGTAGCCGCTCATAAAGAGTATTCGCACCCCGGGACAAACCTTCCTGATCTCATCATATGCCTCTTTGCCGTTTTTGTTCGGCATAATCAGATCGAACAGCAGCAACCGGATCGCATCTTTATGGGCCGAATATTTTCTTAGCGCATCATCCCCGTCCACCGCCGAGATAACCCGGTAGCCGAACCCGGTGAGGACTTGTTCCGTCAGTGACCGTACCGCTTCATCATCCTCGGCCAGCAGTATCGTTTCCGTGCCCCTCCGCGGGGGTGGCAGGGGGGCCTGCACTTCCGGCGCCTGTTCGTCATGGGTCAGCGGCAGGTAAATCCGGAAAGTCGTCCCTTTATTCGGCTCACTGGTAACATCTATATAGCCGTTATGCTGCTTGACGAGGCTGTAAGCAATCGACAGTCCGAGCCCCGTACCTTTTTCCATCGTCTTGGTGGTGAAGAACGGCTCGAAAATTCTCCCGACTGTTTCCCGGTCAATGCCCGTCCCGGTATCGGTTACCGAAATGAGAACATAGTCCCGAGGCTCGCCGAATCCGTGTACCTTTACGAACTCAGAATTTATGACAAAAGGCTCACTGGTTATCGACAATGTGCCGCCGTTTGGCATGGCATGTCGTGCGTTGGTGGCCAGGTTTATCAAAACCTGCTCTATCTGGTCGCTGTCAGCGGTTACCATCAGTGCTTTTTCCCCGCAGGCCGTCGCGAGCCGGACGTCCTCGCCAATCACCATGGTCAGGAACTTGTCCACATTCCGTATGATCTCATTGATATCGGTCGGTCGCGGGCTAATAAGGTGTTTGCGGCTGAAGTTCAGAAGACTCCTGGTCAGATTCGCTCCCCTGTCTGCCGCAGCAAGTATCTGCTTCAGGTTGTCCAGCACGGGATCGCCCTCCTGCATTCTCAACTCCGAAAGTGACCCATACCCTACGATTACGTTGAGGATGTTGTTGAAATCGTGGGCAATGCCCCCGGCCAAAAGCCCGACGGTCTCCATCTTCTGTGCCTGCAGAAGCTGGCATTCCAGGCTCTTGCGCTCGGTGATATCCCTCATTATCCCTATCGCATGCCATTTCGCCTTCAGCTTTACCGCTGAGACGGAAAGTTCCAGCGGAAATTCCGTCCCGTTTTTGCGGAGCCCCGTTACTTCGGTGATCGTGCCGATTACCGGTCCGGCACCGTGCTCCCTGAATTTGTCATATCCATGGGCCACGGCATCGCGGAGGCGTTCGGGAATGAAGCACCGGTGGAAAACCTTGCCGATGATCTCAGCTGATGGAGAACCGAAAATCCTTTCAGTCGCGGTGTTGCAGAACGTCACCACCCCGCTGTCGTCCAGCATGACAATGGCATCGACGGCCATTTCCGACAGTTTATACATTCTTTCCCTGCTCTCACGCAGATCATCCTCCGCTTGTCTGCGCCCGGTTATGTCGATCAGTGCGATGCGGCACTCCTGTCCGCCAGCGGCGGCCCGGGCCTCGATCTGTACGAAGAGCTGATGACGCCCCTCCTTCGGCAATGCCACCTCGCAGGTTACTTCAGCATCGTCGGTAAAGACCTTGCCGAGAAATGCAGCAAAGGCAGTACGGTTTTTTTCTGCCACGAACAGCCCGAACCGCCGGCCGATCAGCCGGGAACGTTCGACCCCAAGGAGGTTTGCGCCGCTGAGGTTGGCGGCACGGATAACCCCGTCATGGTCGAGGGTAACGTATCCCACAGGTGCGAAGTCGTAAAGATCGGCATACGTATTCAATGCCGTTTCCAATTCTTCACTGATCCTGCAAAGTTCCTCGTTCTGCATCTCGAGCTCTATCTGGTGAACTTCGAATTCATGGACGAGCCGCTGCGTCTCTTCCTCGGCTCGGGTTGGATATAACTCCGCCATCTGGGTCCGCAACCGCTTTTCAGCCTCTTCGCGCAGCGTTGCGGCGTCCATTTTTCGAATTTTGTCTTTGTTAATTCCCATAGCTGGCCCTCAGTTTTAAGGATGATGGATGAAATATCAGATATGAACAGGAATTTCTCTTGCGTCAATCTTCCGCCTTCATCCTTATTGAGTCTTGCGAACTCCTCGTGAAGTTCCGTCTCCAGCATCTTGCCGGAATTCCGGCGACAGCATGCGTATCTTATTTGATTTAAATCGGGTTGCTGCGGAGCATGGAGTCTGTGGGCACATCCGGCGGAAACCACCGTCAGTACTATCATCACCACAAGGAGACACACTCGATAGAATCGTTAGGATGCCGTGCGCTTCATAGAAACTTTCTGACTATGCGATACGTATCGATAGGTATTGACATATGTCTATTGAATGACAACACAACCTTTGCGGAAAGCGAGACAGCGATCATTTTTTGACAAGAAGGTACATCGCATCTAACGTGCCAGAGAAGACTCGTAGATACTTTGAGTGCGGTGGTTTGATTATACAGGGGAAAATAGAGAGACTGTGTGCGGGGTGAAGGGAAAACCGTCAGTATGAGCCGTCATATATAACATAGCCGCCATATATGACGGATCGAGTTGATGTATGCATTTGAACGTCTTGTTCCGGTTCCAGCTCAAAAAATTCAAGGGTCACCCATTACAAGACAAGGTTGTCCGTCAAGAGCCAAAAATGTTCCCGAAGCAAGAAAATGGTTAACGTCGAAAGTTGATTTTCCTTAGTTTTCCTTAGGGTCGGACCAAAACAACTTATTGAATTCATGAGATATACACCTCAAAAAGAACTGTTATTCAGGATTAAACACACCTTTTTGGGGTCAAAAACCGCACGGTAAGATCCATCTTCTTCTCACTGCAATTCTTAGAAGCTCCTTTTTGTCGCCCAAAAAGCGTCTCTACGGCCAAAAACAGTACCTAAAATGTATTTTTATTATTACATATCAAGTAGTTATCTTCGGTCCGCCCCCCATGGCGAACCCCTATATTCAAGGTATCAAGGCTTGACGCTATGGCCTTTCCTGTGGCCTTTTCCTTTCTTTGGTTGCTCGTATGCTACCACAACAGCTTGCGTTCGGAGACATGCTCTCTGGTCTTGCCGGTGAGAGGGTCTTTGAATCGCACCATTTGAGCGAGAAGCTGGAGCGGTGTATCAAAGTTGACTTCACTTTGAGGCTGCAACTCGGGATAGTATCGGTTGTGCAATATGCCGAACCCGAGACCGCTCATGTGAAGCCGCAGTTGATGGGTCTTACCGGTTAGTGGCCTCAGTTTGAAGCGGGCTTTCCCTTCCTTCATCTCCACCAGATCGATGGCGGACCGCGCGTTTATTTCGCCCTGTACCGTCTTCACCCGGAACCATGGTTCTCCCTGCCCTATCCTGTTTGCGATCTCCCAGGAAGCTGTCGGGTGAAGATCCATTACCCGGCTACGGCCCGGTAACTTCAGCGAACCGCCCGGTGCGGACCCGCATGCCGGGTGGTGTGGGGAGGGGGGGACTAAAGCCCCCCCTTACCCGATTGGAACCTCGCCTTTATATTAATATAATCGGCAGTTTATGCGACGTTAGCCAACTAATCAACTACGTTAGCCCCCTGACGGGAAGGTGACCGTGGAGGCGTTGTGCAACCGCCAACAGCCGCAATCAAGTGGACCGCAAAGAACACGGTCAAAGCAATTGTCGTTGATCTAGCCGTTGCCCTGAATTGACGCACACCGTTCGACCAGGATGGTCCTCTTTCCCACGAATTACTGGGTGAGGATGTTCGGGTAGAGCTCCTTCCAGAACGTGCAATTATGTGCGGCACTGGAATTGAAATAACCGACCTTGCCCGGTTCAAGGTTCATGACCATGTCATCGGACTTGAACGGGCCCCAGACCGGGGAATTGGGCGCACTCGGTTTGCCGGTCTTGGCGAAGCTCGTCCAGTACGCCATCATCTGTCCGGCCAGTTTCTGCGAGGCCGGAGCGAGGTCCGGACCGGCAATTTTCGTCGTGTTGTCGTAGTGCGGGAACTGGTACGGCAGCTCGGACGAATGCACTGCGCCCATCTCGAAGCCGGGATTGGTCGTGACCGCCGGCGCGTTGCGATCGGCAAAGACGAACTGGTAGACAGGAACCGATTTTCTGAGCAGCTTTGACGTTTCGAGATAGATGCAGTTGTTGATCCCGACATCCGGCCGGAAATCGGACCAGACCGTGCCGAGGGCGGAGGCCGCCGAGGAATAGTCGCTTGACGGATATTGTCCGACGATGGCGTCCGTATTCTTGCCGTAGGTCTCCTTCAGGAGGTCGGCATAGTTATCCTTGGTAACCGATTGTCCGGCCTGGATGGCATAAGCGACATAGAGCCGGAGTTCATCACGGGTGCCACCGCTGAGCATCGGTACATGGACGAATTTCCCCGCGGGGATGGCCTGGGCACCCGGCAGGGGAACGGTCTTGGTGCCGATGACGGGCATATAGGTCACGATGCTCGAACCTGCGACCGTCGTCGCCGCATCGAGCAGCTCCTTTACCGACTTCTTGCGCAGGCAGGACAGGGCGGTCGCATCGTCGCTGCAACCGACGAGGGCTGCCACCTGTCGGCCGATCTTCTGGCCATCCTCGAGGCTCGGCAGCGGCGTGACGCAACCGGCGCTCTGGGTGATGGCCTTGTGGAAAAGCCCCGTTGTTTCGTCCGGCGCCAGGATATGCATGCACACGCCGGCCGCTCCGGCCGATTCACCGGCAATCGTGATATTGTTCGGATCTCCGCCGAACGCGGCGATGTTCTTCTTCACCCACCGCAGTGCGGCACGCTGGTCCTCAAGTCCGTAGCCGCCATTGTGCTCCGCATCGAAAGCGGGATGGGCGGTGAAGCCGAGGATGCCCAACCGGTAGTTCATCGACACTACGACGACATCGCCGGATTTCGCCATGTAATCGAGCGGGTAGAGTGCGCTCGATCCGCCCACGAATGCGCCGCCGTGAAGCCACACGATCACCGCCCGCTTGCGCGTGAGGTCAGACTTGCCGGTATAGGGTACAGTTACATTGATATAGAGGCAATCCTCGTTGTCGCTTGCTTCGGTGAGGCCGTATCGCTCGACCTGCGGGCAGGCGTTCTTGTATTTCGTAGCATCCAGTATGCCTTTCCAGGCGGAGGCGGTCTTGGGCAGGTCCCAGCGCAATTCGCCCACCGGCGGCTGGGCGTAGGGAATGCCCTTGAATTCCCGCACACCTTTGCCAATGACGCCGCGCACGGCGCCCTTGTCGGTCATGACCACGGCGGGGTCTGAAGCCTTCCTTGCTGCGTACAAGGGGTCAGCGCTGCCGAAAAGAATCACGGCGGCTCCCACGGCCCAAAGCTGGGCGATGGAGATTTTTATGCTCATGTTATTGTTCCTCCCTGTGTTAATTATGGACGGTTCTGTGCGGTGTATTCTTCCCTTTACTTTCTCACCTTCCTTACAATATTCCGAGGAGATGCTGAACAAACAGATGCTATGTACCTCCTGGTGCAGAACTTACAGTTAGCACCAGGGAAGTAATTCGCTACGATTACTATTTTTTAATTGACTGTAAATTATTCTTATCCGAGCTTATCAAAACAAGTTCAGTTGTCAAATGTGCAGAGGTTTGACGTCCGGATTGGCTTCTCGCGGTATCAGCCAGGTTCAGATTGACGCAAACTGCCTTTTTGTGAATGCATCAATATTTACATTGAATATTAATATTAAAATCATAATTTATAGCATTAAATAACTGTAGACATCATTTTAATGCCTTAGGTGATTGATTTCAGTCTGGGAAGGATAATAACCATGCTGGATTTACGGAAAATTCAAACCGTCAATATTCTAAACGCTTTTGCGGATACAGAAAAGATGACGGCTGAGATGTACGATTTCCTTGCCGATAAATACAAACATCCCGGAATTTTCAAGACTATTTGCGAAGAATGCATGCGAGAAAAGAAACCACGAATACCAATTCATGATTGACATAAAAAAAATTTATTCCATTAACCTGCAACATCAGGATGGCTGATAACGTGGCATCAAGCTATGCAGCAACTGTCAGGGAAAACAGGGACACTTCCGAATGGCACCAGTGTAAGCAGCGTAGCGTGAAATCATTGCCGATTTCTTTGGCCTTTCCCTTTCTTTGGTTGCTCGTACGCTACCACAACAGCGTGCGTTCGGAGACATGCTCTCTGGTCTTGCCGGTGAGAGGGTCTTTGAATCGCACCATTTGAGCGAGAAGCTGGAGCGGTGTATCAAAGTTGTCTTCACTTTGGGGCTGCAACTCGGGATAGTATCGGTCGTGCAATATGCCGAACCCGAGACCGCTCATGTGAAGCCGCAGTTGATGGGTCTTACCGGTTAGCGGCCTCAGTTTGAAGCGGGCTTTCCCTTCCTTCATCTCCATCAGATCGATGGCGGACCGCGCGTTTATTTCGCCCTGTACCGTCTTCACCCGGAACCATGGTTCTCCCTTCCCTATCCTGTTTGCGATCTCCCAGGAAGCTGTCGTCTGATTCGGCGGACAAGCCGAGAGCGCCTGATACGTTTTTTCAATGAGGCCGTTCCGGAAGAGATTTCCGTAGAGACCTGTGCTCGTTCTGTTGACGGAAAAGAGCGCAATCCCTGCTGTTTCACGATCTATGCGGTGCAGCGGAGTCAGGGCTTCGATTCCGGTGCTCCGCTTTAGGCGGTTCAGCAGGCATTCGTCGACGTACTGTCCACTTGGGATCATGGGAAGGAAATGGGGCTTGCAGGCGACCAGAATATGGTCGTCTAAGAAAAGAATTTTTTCGGCAAACGGAATGGCAGGCTCACTGTCGACCTCGCGGAAATAATAGATTCGTCTCTGCGGGGCGTATTTGGTGTCCAGTGTTACCCGCTGTGAATTTTCGTCCAGTACCTTTCCTTCTGAAATACGTTTTTCCCAGTGCACTTGTGAAATGGCGGGGAATCTTCTGCACAAGAATTCGAGGATGGAAGGGTGCGGGGTCTCGGCTTTCGGCATGGTAACAACGGAAGGTGCTTTTGCAATTCCCATCAAAGGTCTCCTTCTCCTCGTGCTCCAGGATTCAATATCTCTTCTCTGGCAACGAGGGAGAGCTAACCGGCGCGCAGCTTTTTTGCGCGACCGGTGGAGCGCTTGGTTGGACGTGATACGGTCTCGACGAGCCGGCCGCTGGCATATTTGTGAACGATACTGGCAATCAGTGTCTGGTAGGGCATACCTTCCTCTGCAGCCTTCATTTGAATATCTTCGAGATCCCGAGAGGAAAGCCGGATGTTTATTCGTTTGTCTTTGGTGAGGGTGGCTGCGGCATTTGAGGCATAGCGGGCAATCTCGTCGTCTAGATTAGCCACTGACTTCCACTCTCCGCTCTCATATGATTCCAGGATGTCATCTTCGTATTTTTTTTCTTCAGCTTTTAATTTCCTACTCATCGCTCTTCCCCTTTGAAATGTACCTCTTGGTGGCGCTTCAACTCGGAATGACCGTCTTCAGATAGATTTCTTCATCCGTTTCAACAAAAGGAACCAAGAATGCGTAGCCACGAATCCGGACGACAAAAATACGCTGGTTCGGATACTTCTCCTTATTTGGATGTTCGACCACATCAAGGAGTGCCCCTTGCGAAACAGCTACCAGCAGTTCCTCGAAGGAGATCCCTCGCTCAGCTTTGAGCGCCAAGTTCTTTTCGGAGTTCCAGTTGATAGGCTTCATATTGACATCATACCTTCTTGTGTGCCTTTTGTCATCACTTTAGTTTACTGCAACGGTGCGGCAGGTGTCCCGCCAGCCCAGTGTTTTCGGGCGGGCGTCGTCCAACTGTCTGGTTGGCAAGTTTGCTACTTCATCTCTCCCCGTCGGTCTTCTCTTTTTAAAATGCTTTCGGTAAATCCTGCCACAGCTCCGTCCTGCTATCGTATTTCTTAAGTTTTTCAACTACACTGCCGGCCGGTGCGGCAAAAATCGTCTCGTAAATGAACTCACCAGTCAAAGGGTCCATGGCAAAGGCAAGCTGCTCCCTGTCGACACTAAATCGGGCAACGATGTCTCCGGTGTTCCCCCGTGCATCCACCCGGATCCATTTATCAAGGCTGGCTAGATAGACACCGTTAAAACCGTGCAGTGTCAGTTCATTGTTGACCGGCGGGTCGAGCCGCAGCACTTGATAGCAGAAACCGGCCGGTATATCGACCGCCCGTAGTAACGCCGCCAGTAGATGGCTTTTGGCAAAACAGATTCCTGTGCCATGACAGAGAACCTCGCTGGCCGTGCAAGTCAGGATGTTCAGGCCGGCGTCATTAGAATGGGGGATGGTGTCCCTCACCCATTCGTACAGGCAGCGTGCCTTGTCGATTTCATTAGTAAGCGACCGGGTAAGGTCAAGGGCCTTCTGCCGCACTTCGGGGGTCCTCCAGTCGACGATCAAGTCGGAAGTCAGGTAATCGTTCAAGTTTTGTGAATCGAGTTTCATGGTTTTCCATCCTTCAGGGTAGAAATAGGGGGGGGGCATCTCAAGAA
>Ga0351901_1125_pt1 | contig 20317 bp, 21 predicted proteins | sample BONcelHT113001D4_FD_206875 | JGI IMG/M metagenome (GOLD analysis project Ga0351901, IMG submission 206875) | Enriched cells from coal bed in the Powder River Basin, Montana, United States - BONCAT cells T11 rep1 HSBNCT.T11.300.1.D4 ...
TGGAAGAATTTCTCGAAGTTCTGCTCAAGGTGCTGAAGATTGTCTTCTTCTTTGAAGACGACTACCGGAAGAACATCGCGGAATTCAAGTGACGTCACCTCTTCCGGAGCGTTGATCGGTCAATCACGGTAACCGCCACTTTTAAGGATGACCAACTTCATGTTCACGAGGACGAGGTTCCCGATCCTCAGGTAACAGTGATCTTCAAGGATGGAAAGGCATTGATGGATTTCCTCCTGGCTGAGAATCCCGACATCCTCGGAGCGATGCTGCACCAGGAAGTTACTCCGGAGGGCAACTTGAACTACCTGTATACATTCGCCTATATGGCACGTCACCTTCAGCGTATGGCCACGGGGAGGGTATGATGGCACTCCCCCTGATCTTCGATATCCGTCACGGCTCCATGGATGACGGTCCCGGCATTAGAACGACCGTATTTTTCAAGGGCTGCCCGCTGTCCTGCATCTGGTGCCATAATCCTGAATCGATGCGCCTGGAAGCGGAGATCATCTGGGATTTCCTGGTATGTGCCGGCTGTAATGCCTGCAGCATGGTCTGTCCAACCGGGGCGTTGGAAGTTTCACAGGAAGTGACGTTTCATCGGGAAATATGCACTGCCTGCGGCGCCTGCGCGGTGGAGTGTCCGAGTAACGCGCGAAGGCCGGTCGGCAAACAATACCCGGTTGAGGAACTGGTGCGCATCCTGCTGTTGGACAAGGGGTTCTACCGGTCGACAGGAGGAGTCACCTTCTCCGGTGGTGAACCGACTCTGCATGTCGAATACCTGTCCATGGTTCTTCAGGCCCTGAAGAAGGAAAATATCTCTACAGCTCTTCAGACCTGCGGCGCCTTTGACATCGAAATCTTCCGTCGTCACCTTCTACCCTATCTCGACCTCGTCTATTTTGACCTGAAACTCTGCGACTCCGCCTCCCACATGACCTACACCGGCTTCGGCAACGAACAGCTTTTGACAAATTTTTCAGCGCTGTCCCGTGAGATTGGAGAGAAACTGGTTCCAAGAGTCCCTTTGGTGCCGGGAATCACGGCGACGGAACTGAATCTGACGGGGATCGCAAGTTTCCTGCGGGAGCTTGGAATCACATCGTGCCAACTCCTCCCTTTCAATCCAGAGGGAATTGAGAAGCGCCGACTGGTGGGTCATCCGGTTCCCCCTGGTATTTCGGTGTCCTTTATGGAGCTGAATGAGGAAAGAAGACTGCGAGAGCTGTTCAGGAGTCAGCTGCAATTATAGTTGTTTTCACCCGGGTCCAATCAGGAGCCGGGTTGATACTGCACAGAAGTCTCTGATAATTTGTCACCATCCGTCACATGGATCAGGTAGCCTGCCAGCATAAGGCGATTTCCTTGCTGTCGCTATTAAGCCCTGAAGACGTACGAGAGACTCCGAGAAAGCCCCAGCCCAACAAGGGATAACAAATTTTTGCAGTTTCCTGACGGAAACCAGATAATTCAGATTTTTCACGCAGTAAACTGTTATGTTAACGATCTGTCACCACCAGCACGACGGGACTCCGTAATGCTGAACAAATTTTTCCGTAACAGACCTGAGGTTCTCATCCAGGAAAACCATTGTTTGCCTGCAAATAGACTGCGGGACTCCTCCATAAAACGCCTCGGCAATACCGCCGGTAATGCAGGTGAGCGTGTCCGTATCGCCACCGAGCGAGACGGCAAGACGGAGTGCGCTTTCAAAATCCGTAGATTCGAGGAAGGCGGTAATCGCTGGGGGCAAAGTTCCCTGGCAGGAGACGTCAAACCGGTACCCAGGACGTATCTGGTCACAGCTGCGCGACAAATCGTAACCGAACGTAGTGCTCACATATCTCCGGATTTCATTCTTTGATGCACCGGTACGACCGAGAAAAATCGCAGTTGCCGCGGCCTGCGCTCCCTTGATCCCCTCCGGGTGGTCATGGGTTATTGCGGCATATTCTTCGGCTTTGTGCAGCACCTCTTCGAGGGAGTTAAACGCCCATCCTACCGGGCTCGTTCTCATGGCGGAGCCGTTTCCCCAACTCTGATACGGTCCTTCGATCTCACGGCGCGCCCAGCGGCGAAAAATGCCGCCGTACCCGGCATCAGGATACCTGAGGTAATAAGTGCGCATGACCTCTTCGTAGCTCTCCCCGCTCAGGAGAGAATCTGCCAGCGCCACGGTCAACACCGTATCATCGGTAAAGCAACAGCTTTCCTGAAACAGCGGAAAAGCAGTCGTCTTGATATTCTCGAATTCATAGATGGAGCCGACAATGTCTCCCGTCAATGCACCGATCATGAGTTTTCCCTTTCATCCTGATTATGCGAGGTAAAAATGTTGGTAGATACTGCAAGGCTCTTTCCGCGAGGACTCCATAAAGTATACCTGCTTTTAAAATGCTTTTCGCGGTGATTAGCGGAAACAAAAGCATGTAGTCTCTATCTAGTGTCCATCCGGAAAGTTTCGACAGCGGCTGGGCTGGAACTTCCCCGAAGCCTCTCGTAATCGGTCGTCACCCTTCACACGGATCAGGCAGTCTGCTGGATTCAAGCAAATTTCTTTCTGCCACCATCTTGCATTGAAGCCGTACGAGAGACTTCGTGAAAGCCCCAACCCTGCTCGCAACAGTTCAGTTTCTGGCTTTCCGGATGAAAACTAATAAACCTTGAACAGGTGAGTCCTTACCCGGAAACGGGTCGAAAAAATTGTGTTAGACTTTTAGTAGTCCTGATGAGTAGCGAATCAATAGATTGCGGGAAGATGGAAAAAGCGGAAACCGGACGGAGTGCGGTGCGGCGGGGAAAATCTGCAGCTTCCTGCATTCAAGAGCACATCAAAAAACCAGGGGGTTATGAGTGAAACGTTTTCTATTGTTGGTTATCGCCGTAATTCTGGCCTTTTCAAATCAGTCACCGGCCTTGGCCGGCATGAAAGGAGGCAAGAACGTGACCAATAACATTCACTGGCTGGGGCATGACACATTCAAGATAAGCGGAGAACAAACGATCTACACCGATCCGTTTTCCATCAACAAGAAGGACCATGCTGATATCATCCTGATTACCCATGAACACTATGATCATTGTTCACCGGATGACGTGAAAAAGCTTCAGGGTCCTGAAACCGTCATCATCACCACGGCAGACTGCGCACGAAAGCTCTCCGGAGATGTACGCACCATCCGTCCCGGCGATACCATTACCATTGGAAAAACAGTTATCGAAGCAGTGCCCGCCTACAACACCAATAAAAAATTTCACCCACAGGACAAAGGATGGGTTGGCTATGTCATCACGGTTACCGGCATGAGAATTTACCTTGCCGGGGATACCGACCTGATTCCGGAAATGAAGACCATAAAAGCAGACATCGCCCTGCTGCCGGTTTCCGGAACCTATGTCATGACCGCCGAGGAGGCGGTTCAGGCGGCGCTCATCATTCAGCCACAGGTCGCAATCCCCATGCATTACGGTTCGATTGTCGGCTCTTCATCCGATGCGAAGAAATTTCAGGAACAACTTCAGGGGAAAATCGAGGTGGTGATTTTGCCGAAGGAATAGATCGGAAAATAGTTGAGAAGATAGGGTTATATAAGTTCAGGAAATTTGGTTGGCAAATTCCACTTGTGTGCATCGATCAATTTGATTTTTGGAAACGCGACCCTTTAGTGACCCTTCAGCTATTCATAATGCGACCACATTCTTAAAATTTTGACTGTCTTAATCTTGTCGAAAATTTGATAAACAAGCCGATGTTGTATATTGATTCGGCGCGAACAGGCGCCGGAAAGGTCACCAAGGAGTTTTTCGTATGGTGGTGGATTCTGGTAGGGATTCGTTTTCAGGATTTCGAGCATACGCTCGGTTTGTGGTTTGAGACCCGACTGTGCAATCTTTTTGGCGTCTTTCTGTGCCTGTTTGGTAAAGACCAGCTTCCAGCCTACCATTCCACTGCCTCGTCACACTCCTCAACAGGGGTCTTCATACCCTCAGTTATTGACTCGCGCATTCCGGGTATCGACGTAAGGTACAACGTCTCCTGAATTGCTCGCCAGTCTTCTTCGGAAATGAGGATTGCAGAATTTCGCTTGCCCACAATCTGGACGGGGTCATGTGATTCCGCCACGTCGTCGACTAAATTATATAGGCATTTTCTTGCTTCCGTCGCAGTAAGTGTCGTCATTATTGCACCTCCTTGTCGTACGTAAAATCGTACGCTCAAGGAGGTACGATGTCAAGGTGTTTTAAGGCGAACGACTGTATACTTCAGAGGAAACCCATAGGAGCATCAAGGGGCCCATGAAATTGTGCGTTTCTAATCATGCTGACGGGAGAAATGCCCAATTTCATGGGCGCCCCGCTTGACTCGCTTACCGTCCAACTTGCCCGACATACGGTAATAACTTACATGACATACCAGCGTCCCCTCAGGGTCCCATGAACACTATGATCATTGTTCACCGGATGACGTGAAAAAGCTTCAGGGTCCTGAAACCGTCGTCATTGCCACTGCGGACTGTGCAGCTAAGCTTTCCTGAAATATACGCACCATCCGTTCCGGCGATACCATTACCATTGAAAAACAGTTATCGAAGCAGTGCCCGCCTACAATACCAATAAAAAATTTCACCAACAAGACAAGGGATGGGTTGGCTATGTCATCACGGTTAACGGCACGAGAATCTATCTTGCCGGTGATACCGACCTGATTCCGGAAATGAAGACCATAAAAGCACACATCGCCCTTCTGCCGGTTTCCGGAACCTATGTCATGACGCCGAGGAAGCGGTTCAGGCGGCGCTCATCATCCAGCCACAGGTCGCCATACCCATGCATTACGGTTCGATTGTCGGATCTTCATCCGATGCGAAGAAATTTCAGTAACAACTTCAGGGAAAAATCGAGGTGCTGATTTTGCCGAAGGAATAGATCGGAAAAATTGTTGGGCATAGAGGATTGTGTATACGTTTAGAAATTAAGGGGACAAAAAAGGAAACACCATATCTGTTTTCCGGACAATATAGTGATACTTGGTATGGCGACCTTCAAGTTGCCAGGCTTTTATGGTTTACAGAGTAAATTAAATCGTTAGATACTGAACCAGTTTGTGCGATATATATTAACAAATACAGCAGGTTACGTTTCCGGATGGATACTATTTAACTTTGCCAATAGTAAAATAGCCAAGAATGTCCCAAAGCCGCCTCTACAAGCTACAGAGACCTGCCAGGTTTTCAAAACCTGGCAGGTCTAATCTATACTTCACCATATCCTTCCCAGTCCATCGTGAAACGAATTGTAGCCACACGCCAGGTTGGAAAGATTTCCGCAACGATCTACTCCATCAACACGTCCGTCACATCAACAAATTGCACAAGATCCAGAACCAATAGCGAAATGGAGGAAATGCAGATGAGAAAAATAGCCATTATGTTTGTCATTTTATTGTTGGCACTGTGGTCAACAGTGTCGTACGGAGCCTTTGTCAGCGGCAGTACCGGGACGGACGGGGCATTTAATCCAACGGTCAATACAGTTGTCACACTGCCAGTCAGCGGAATATTGAATTATACGACGGTAAATATTCCTGCAGGAATAACTGTCACCTTTCAAAAAAATGCTGACAATACTCCTGTTTATATTCGGGCTTCAGGGGATGTGAACATAAGCGGTACGATAAGCGTAAATGGGAGCAATGGAACATCTATTCCCGGCAAAGGCGGACCAGGAGGTTTCGACGGGGGGAACGGCGGAACAATGTATGATCGGGGGGGTAATGGATTAGGCCCAGGAGGTGGACTATCAGGCAATTTCAATGGTGGCTGCAACTGGAATTCGAACGATGGCGGAGGTGGCTGTTTTGGTACCGAAGGACAAACAAGGTGCGGTACTGGCGGTAGCATATATGGGAACGTCAGGCTCCTTCCTCTTATCGGTGGATCCGATGGTGGAGGGGCAGGCGGTCCCGCCAATCCCAGCATGAGTGGTGGTGGCGGGGGGGGGAGCCATACTGGTAGCATCCTCCGGAACAATTACAGTTAATGGCTCTATCACTGCCAACGGCGGATCGGGCTCCGGTTATGGAGGGAGCGGTAGTGGCGGGGGGATAAGGCTTGTTACAAATATCATATCCGGCACAGGGAGCCTAGTTGCTGTAGGAGGATTTGCCACTGCCGGGGCTGGAGGGGCGGGACGAATTAGGTTGGAGTTCTTTTCAAACAACAGCAACTTGACGACAAACCCTGCAAGTTCATTAGGCAGTCCCGGAGGAGTTTTCGTTTCCGCTCAACCCGGTCTTACGATTGCCTCGATAGGCGGCCAATCAGCCGGATATACCCTTGCCGAAGGAGAGCAGGAGAGCAGGGGAGAGCAGGGGGACGTTGTTGAGTTGTTGACTAACGTCTCCTTTTTGTGATATTTTACTTACATGCCACGCACAGCACGCATAGATATCCCGGATCTTCTCCAGCACGTCATCTTCAGAGGAATCGAACGGCGTGACATTTTCCTTGATGACGATGACCGTGGCTTATTCGTGGAGCGGTTCTCGAAACTTCTTACCCAAACCGGGACTGAATGTCTTGCTTGGGCGGTTTTATCAAACCATTGCCATTTGTTGCTGCGTCCTCATGCGACCAAGCTTTCCGTATTCATGCGACGGTTACTCACGGGATATGCAGTTGTCCACAATCTTCGCCACCAGCGTTCGGGGCATCTTTTCCAGAATCGCTACAAATCCATCGTTTGTGAAGAAGACCCATATTTGCTTGAGCTGGTGCGCTACATCCATCTGAACCCGCTACGGGCAGGCATGGTGAAGACGATTGAGGAGTTGGACATCTACCCTTGGACCGGCCATGCCGTCATAATGGGTAAGCAGGAACTGCCGGGGCAACAGACGGATGAAGTCTTGAGCCTCTTCGGCAAGAGAAAACAACCCGCTCGGAACAGCTACCGGGAATTTATCACGGACGGTATTAAATTCGGCAGCAGAGATGATCTGATTGGTGGCGGGCTGCGCCGCTCAGCAAATCAATTTCAGTCCGGAGAGCATGGGGCATACGATGAAAGGGTTCTCGGAAGCGGCGAATTTGTCGAATTTTTGCAACAGGCGACCGAGTCACGTCTGGAAGCCACTTCTTGCCTGCCCCTGGAAGAGATAATCCGGCAGGCGGCAACGGCATTCGGGATTGAAGAGGCAATGCTGATGACGAGGAGCAGGCAAAAGGCGTTGGCCGACGCCCGGGCTGCCATTTGTTACCTTGCCGTCAGGCACTTCAACTTCCTCGGGGTGGATGTGGCCAAATCGCTTAATATAAGCCGATCCGGTGTCAGTATTGCTGTGAGAAGAGGAGCCGAGATCGTGAAGGATAAGCAAGCACTTTTGGATGATTTATTCAACAACTCAACAACGTCCCCCTAGCCTTCAACGTCCCCCTAGCCTTCAACAACGTCCCCCTAGCCTTTCCTAGCCTTTGGAACGGAAAAATTGTTGGCATATATGAGTTGTGAGTCATTACCCCAATTCAAAGCTGGTGATGCCGTAGATACTGTCCAACGGCAGATCAGGTGGAGTTCCGCGGTAGATTCTGGCTGTTTCGAAAACTTTGTTCATGCCCTGCCGTTCCACAAGCAGAACAGCAGCCTGATTGCAGCTCGGAATATCCAGAAAAATCGGCTGACCTGCAGCCAGACCGGAAAGGGAGGAAAACAACTCCTCGGCAATTTGCGGAGTATCCGCAAAGAGAGGGGCGATCTTGAATCCTCGATGACAAGGGCGAATCACACCGTAGCCGGTAATGGTGTGGTTGTCGAAAACCACCCGTCCGCAACTACCCGGACGGCTGATCCAGCTTTTCAGAAAAGCAGTTCTTGGTGCGGGAAAAAAGCGACGGTCATACTGCTCCAAGTCTGTGAACGAAACCCTGGAAATATCCGCAAGAGCCGACTGTGCCTCTTTGCCGGTTCCCTCATAACGCGCATTCTGATGGGCAATTCTGAAATCGAACTGCGCATACTTCTCCAGCATGGCCACAACACCGTCGCCCCCTATGGTTCTGTTGCCCATGTACGCAAGGGAAGCATTCCAAAGCTTCATGCCTATACCGAGGTGTCGCAGTTCTTTTTTCACAATATAGAAGCCCATGAAACCAAAGGTGTCATCATAGGCCACGGCCGAGATACAGCCGACCGCTTCACTGTCGAGTTCCGCAATAAAAAAGCCATTCGGATCAGCAGAAAAAAAAGCGTCGGCATCATGCAGGCCTGGATTCCATCCTTCCCCGGCGGCCCATTCAACGGCCAGTCCGATGTCATCCCTATTCATACGGCGGATTCTGACTTCTTGATGTGTCATGTGCCACCTCCCTGACCGACACTATAGAATTCAATTTTGAAAATTATGAAGCTACGCAAGATAGTCGCTTGGTAGCCAAGTACACATACTCTTTTATAAAAAAATCCCCGCCTCGACACTGCCGAAGACGGGGGAAGATTTATCAGTGATTTTCTTCGGTAACCCGGCCATCCGTTTGTCACGGACCCGCGGTTTTTCGTCACCGAAAGACCCGGAAGTTGCTCTTTCGGTAAAATGCATTATGCAAATCTTAGTAGACGCTAGATCCTGCTCTCCGAACCAAGCAAATCCCTCTCCCTGTTTAATTCCGCACTTTCCTCCGCAGCCTCGTTGATGGAATAGTGTTCTTCGAGCAGATGGTCGGGCATAAGCTGGAGTCGGTTCTGTTCAACCTGATCGACACCCTGTGCCGTGATCGCCAAGAGCCCGGAATCGAGTCGCTCCACCCAACTCTGGGACTTGAGGTACCACAGGTGAAATTCAAGCAATTCAGGCGGAGTGAGGAGAAGACGGGCTATTGTCAACTCGCCCAGTCCGGGATTTTTCATATTTCGCCGGCGTTGAACGTACAGCAGCGAAAGAAGACGTGATCGTGTATTTCGATCGTTATCGAAGGCGGAGTTGTCATTGGCCTCCGATGCGAGCTTCCATTTGCGGATCCAATTATCCTGGTACTTTGCGTCGTAACCAGCACGGGTTTCAGGATCAGCGAGAGTCCGATGGGCCTCGACGATCAGTTGGAACCGGTCATTGTCGGGAAATTCAGTACTATCGGGATGGGTCTTCTTGGCGAGGTGACGAAAGATACGATCAATGGTATCAGTGTCGGCGTTCGGACTCAGTTGCAACAACTCGTAGTAATCGACAAATTCTTTTTCGGTCATGAGAACCCCGCTCTGGACTGGTTTTAACCGACAAATGGTCCCCGCTATTTGTAACTCGGGGAATTACAGCTTCCGAAGAGTAATACCAGAAGGAGCAGTTGTTTTCCATTAAAAATTTCAATTAAGATCCGGAAAAAAGCAGCAAAGCTACGTTTATAAGTCTGCAGTGGTACGCGAAATCAATCCAACCCCACCGTAGAATTTCCCGTATCTTATTATTTGCGATACCTGCGGGATCATTTCAATGGCCACACCACGGGCACGAGGATGATCGCCACCAGGTAAATCAGTGCAGTCAATAGCCAGCCGATTTTGAAGAATTAGGCAAATTCTGTATCGCTCCGGCCCGTACACCGTTACGCAGGCCGGCTTCGGCCGATAGACGTTCTCACCAGAAAAGACAACGGCAATCACCCCCTGCTTTCCGATCAGCTCAACTAACGCCCAGGCATAGAGCTGCATAGATGCGGGCTGCGGACAAAACCTCATCGAAAACAACCTGTTCTTCCGGGGTATGTGCTGTTTCGAGGGAACCTGGACCAAGAATTATCGGCTTTGTTCCTGCTGCGAAAAAGAGATTACCGTCGGAATGAGAGCGAAAGGCATCCATTCGCAAGGGTTGCCCCAGTTTTTTGTAAACTGCCCGCAATAGTGCGGCAAAATGGTTATCGATGCCAATGTTGTAGCCGTCTGCTTCGTAGTCAAAATTCACTTTCAGGTCCAGGTCGGGAATAAATCTGTCGGCGGTTGACAATATTCGAAGAATTGTCTTTTTAACGGAAGCAGAGTCTTTGGCTGGTGGAATATGCAAATCTATCCAGGCTTCGCAACGATCCGGGACGACAAAGCCTCCCCGCGACGAAATCATTTCACGAATTGAATAGACGATGTCTGATGTTTCCCGGCCGAAATACGGGTCTTTCCCCAGGTGTAAAAGAACCCTCAGCATTGATTCCACAGCGTTGTGTCCCAGTTCGGGAAGCGAAGAGTGACTACTGAGGCCGCGAGTGACGATATCCGCCTCCAGGTAGCCGTAATGGGCAAAACACGCTGACAATCCCGTCGGTTCCCCGATCACGGCCCAGGGTGGACGACGCGACTCGAGGAAAGTCGCGCTGCCGTCGCCGCTTTCTTCCTCTCCCACGACCAGCAACAGCCCAACCGGCGGCAACTCTGAAGGATGAAGCGCTTCGGAGAGGGCAAGCCATGCTTCAACCATGGCGGCACAGCCACCCTTCATATCGGCGCTCCCCAATCCGTGGATGATACCGTTCCCATCACTCGGCCCGAAATTCTCGAGGTCCCAAGCGGCAACGGTGTCAACATGTCCCACCAGGTAAAGTCGGGGAGGTTCACTGCCCATTGTCACGTGGAGGTTGTAGCGGTCTTCTTCAACTTCCTGGCGTTCCACGGTAAAACCCGCCTGTCTGAGCACTCCTTCAAGATACAACTGGATATCCTCTTCCTTGCCTGACGGAGAATAGATGTCAATCAAGTCAAAAAGAGTCTTCCGCAGTCTTTCGCGATTAATAGCCTTCCAAACTTTTTCCACCAGAGCTGTCATGGTTTTTTCCCGGGCTTCTTCTTTGTTTTGCGGGTCAGGTTCAGCGTCATGTAGATATGTTTCTGAATGTTGCCGAACCCCTGTTTTTGAAAGAAATGAATGGCTGCTTCGTTATCGGCTGAGGTGTCAATGATAATCATCCGCGCACCCTGTTCCTTCAGTCGTCGCTTGATCTCCTTGAACAGCCTGTTGCCCACGCCCCCCTTCTGGATATCCTTGCGTACACCAAGCCAGACAAGATAGCCGTATTTCCACGGCGAGTTATGTTTGCTTACCGTGGTCCCCAAGGCAAACCCGAGAATTTTTTCACCGAGTTCCGCAACGAGACAGAGTTCATTGTCCGTGTTGAAGAGGGTGGTAATTTCATATTCGTCCCAGGTGCGGTACATGCTTTGGGAATACTCGGCGGTAAAGACCTCCTCGCCGATATGGAAAACCTCGGAAAGATCATCTATGGTCATTTCGCGGATACGCAGTTTTTCTTCGCTTGCTAAATCTGCATCCTGCATACGGTAACCTCTGTATCGATCAAAATAAAATTTGCCGGCATTATTGCTACGGTACTTTTTAACTGGTTTTCATCCGGCAACTATTAAACAGTGTTATACCACGTTGGGCTGGGGCTTTCTCGGAGTCTCTCGTACGGCTTTATGGCACAATGACGACACCAAGGAATGCGCCTGAATCCAGTAGGCTGCCTGATCCGTGTCGCGGGTGGCAACCGATTACGAGAGGCTTCGGGGAAGTTCCAGCCCAGCCCCCTGCCGAAACTTTCCGGATGAAAACAAACTAGTCCATCAACTATTGCTTTATTTTGAAAACGTGGAATCTTGCCCCTGTGACTTCCGGCCTGACTGGTGCCCCAAATGAAAGGCCCGCTCTAATAGCGGGCCTCATGTATTTTCAATTAACTATTGTCCCATATAATGGGTTTCAGGCGGCCTGTATAGCAGCCTGCATATTTTCTATGTATAAAGACTTTGGTAGTTCAATACTGGCCTGGCGGAGTGTCCTCGTTCATATGGTCCTCCTGCTTGTTTTTCGTGCAACTGATTGCAACTTCTTCCACTACGATGTTACTCCTTTTACAGCGTTTTTGAATCAGGTAGCGCTACCTGATATTCAGTATATCCGTTTTGAGGCAGATGTACAGCAAGGCAGTATTTTTTCATCAGCGGTGGATTCACCTTGCACGTGCATCAGCTGCCGCCGGCTCTTCCGTCACGGGAAGGCGTACCGTAAATGTGGCGCCCTTTCCCGGTGCGCTGTCAACCAGGATATCACCGCCATGCCGTTGGATGAGCTCGTAGCTGATACTCAGGCCGAGGCCTGTTCCGGATCCGACCTCTTTTGTCGTGAAAAACGGCTCGAATATCCTTGATAAAGTCTCAGGAGGAATTCCACATCCCGTATCGGATACCGATGCACAGACCCATGGACTCTCATGCCACGTTCTGACGGTAATCCGCCCTTCCTTTTCAATAGCCTGCACCGCGTTTATCAGAAGATTCATGAAGACCTGATTCAATTGGCTCGAGCAGCAGAGGATAGGTGGAAGAACACCCAGTTCTTTCTCCAGAGTCGCCTTGTATTTGATCTCATTCCAGGCAATGGTAATGGCGCTTTCGACACAGGTGTTAATGTCCGCAACCACCATTTCCCTGTCATCGGCTCGGGAGAAACTCTTCAGGCTCTTCACAATCTCCCGCACCCGACCAGCGCCGTCAAGTGACTCGTTGATGAGCTTTTCGATATCCTCCAGGATGAAGTCAAGCTTGATGGCGCGCTCCTTTTCCCGCAGCCCGGCGGCGATTGTTCCGTCTCCGGCAGCGATTGCGGCACGTTGCAGGCGAACGAATTCAGTCAGTTTGTCCACATATTTGCCGAGGGTGTTCAGGTTGCTGGTGATGAAACCCATGGGATTGTTGATTTCGTGGGCGACACCGGCGGAGAGTTGACCGATGGATGCCATCTTCTCCTGATGCACGACCTTGGCCTGGCTGGCGGTCAGGGCGTCATATGCGCATTCTAGTTCGTGATTCTTTTCCTCCAGCTGTTCCGTAAACTTCTTCTGTTGGGTGATATCGCTGATGATCACCACCTGCCCGGCCGTTACGCGGCTCTCCTTCTCCGCGTAAGGGAATTGCCGTATCGCGAACCAGCGATCCTCCGCCGGAGAGCAGATTTTCGACCCGGCGTTCCCGGTATCATTAACCGGCAGGCCATGTTCCTGCAAAAGAAAGAGCAGGTTTTTTCCGATAATCTCCGCAAAATCCTTACCTATGTAGTCGACAAAAGTTCTATTGCAGCGCTTTACGAGGGAGCAGCTGTCAACGAGAATCACCATTTCCGGGATACAGTCCAGGGTGCTTTCCCACTCGTTTTTTGCGGTCCTGACCAAGGCGAAGAGGTCTTTCAATTCCATATTCTCATTCAGCAGCCTGCGCTGTGCCATGCAGAGAGCCACGCTATGCAGTAATTCATCGTGGTTGACCGGCTTTAACAGGTAATCGCGGGCTCCGTTTTTCAAGGCCTGGACGGCTGATTCAACGTTGCTGTGGCCTGTCACAATAATGACGTCAGTGCCCGGATAGTTCCTTCTCACATGAAACAGTAGCTCTATACCGCTCTTCCCGGGCATGACCAGATCGGTAACGATGAGATGGAACCCCGTTTTTCGGAGCAACTCCATTGCCTCATCAACGGACTCAGCCGAATAAACCTCGTACCCCTCTCCGCTCATCAGCTGGCAGTACATCTCCCGAAAAAACCGGTCGTCTTCAACGACAAGAATTCTTTCCACACCGTTCCTCCCTGAACATCCGCTTACGATTTGAAACTCTTTATTAAATTACTCAAGTGCCCCGCGAACTTTCATAGTATACCAGATAGATGGAACAGAATACGTTACGGTGATTTTTTTGAGAAGATTCGCTCCTGGCTCCTCGTGTGGCTAGCGGAATGCCCACTTAGGGGTCCCCCTCTAATTTTTCACGGTTTACTTCTCCGAATCCCGGCATTACACTTCTTATAGTTGATTTGTATCAGCAGAACAGCAGAGGTTGCATGAGTTCGGATATTGATGCCACAACGGTAGTTGAGGAGCGAGACAAGAAATCCTTCGACAAATTCGCCAACGTCAGGGCAAAGGAAGAGTTTGAGTCCGTTCTCCGGTATTTTGTCCGCAATCAATCAACAGTGAGGTACACATATGCCAATACTTCGCCAAATTGCCCAACTTGGTCACCCCATCCTGAGGCAGGAAGCCTTGACTGTACACGACCCACTCAATCCGCTCGTACAGTCGCTCATCGACGACATGATGGCGACAGTGGCCGAGGTCAACGGGGTCGGAATAGCAGCTACGCAGGTTTACGAACCGCTCCGCATCTTCATTGTCGCTTCCCGTCCCGGCATCCGTTATCCCCATGCACCGGTCATGGAACCAACGGCAATGCTGAACCCCGAACTGATCTGGTTATCGGATCAGAAAGAAAAAGGCTGGGAAGGATGCCTGAGCATTCCGGGAATTAGGGGTTTTGTACCCAGAAGCAAGAAGGTCGGAATTAAATATCTTACACGGTCGGGAGTGCTCCAGGAGAATGAATTCAGCGACTTCATCGCTCGAATCTTCCAGCATGAATTCGATCACCTTAACGGTATCGTATTTCTCGACCGTATTGAAAACAATAGGGATTTAATCAGCGAAAAGGAATATCTGCGGATTGGGACCTCCGCGTGATAACAGCATTGAAAGCTAGTCTCAGATAGAGTAGTCTTCCATCCGAATACTCCGGATGGAAACTAGAGAAGAAAACAAGTCCTTCAGGTCTGACTTTACGAAAATTCAACACATTTTCCTGCGCTCAGGCTGGTAAATGAGGATAGGCAGCATGTACTACAAAGATATTTGTCCTTAGCGGTATATGCATGTTGAAGTATGTCCGCTACCGCAGGGCTTGCCGCAATCTGCGCAGACACATGAAGGTTCCGGAATTGACTCCGACGAAGCCGTCATCGTACCGATTACCAATCCTGACAATACGATAATTGTCATAATTACTGGATACATCCTCTTTTTTACTGACAGCATGGTAGCCTCCTCTTTCGGTATTTCGTTTTTTTGCTCAAAAGGTGCAAACTGCATGATATTCTTCCGCGTGCACGCCTGTTGCAGTTTAGACAACCTCAAACACAATTTTGTTCCCAAATAGCTCTCAAATTTTTTCTGAATCAGCCCGCAAATCTATCTCAGTTCCAGCCCATCCCCTGCCGAAACTTTCCGGATGAAAACTAGCTGATGTCTTCCTTCCTGAACCGCAGGAAAAGCACTGCGCCAAGTATAAGAATGTACAGAAGGACATTGATGAATGGATAGAGGCGGCCGAATTCAATTAGTTCGTTCCCGATCAACGAAGCTGCCGACTGCTGAACGCCCAGGAGCTTCGGCCATACATAGTAGACAACTTTCCACCAAGTCACGTCGGACTGCGTACCGGCGCCCGATTGCTGCATTATCGCCTGTGCAATCTGGCTCTGGCTGGCAGCAGCGATGCCGTCGGCCACAAAGCCCACAATACCAACACCCAGTACGCACAGAAAAGCGACGATATCGGGCATCAGGAGCGACAGAAGAAGCACGGCTAGAATCACAAAGAGCAAGTTAACCGAACAGAGCAGTGAGGCAACGAGAAATTCCGGCATAATAACCTGCACATTGACCGATGTGATCAAGAACACGATGCTATGCAAGATGAACATGAATAGTGCCGACAAGACCCATATTCCGATGATCTTTCCCGTAACATACTGCCAGCGGGCTATCGGTTTTGAAAGAATACACGATTGCATCCCTTCGTTCCGGTCGCGCCGGAAGATTCGCATCGAAACTAACGCCGCTATCACCATCACGCCGGCGCCAATGATATGGAAGGTCACTTTCGATAAAGCTCTGACAACGGTACCGGCATCGAGGGACTGTCCGTTCACCATGTAATTGCCATGATAACAACCACGCAGAAGAAATACGCAAATGGCGCAGATAACGAACATGATGACGAAGCTTTTCTGCCGCACTTCATCAGTAAGCGTATATTTGGCAATCCTGATAATGGAGGGGAGAGTTTTCGACGTTTTCATGTCAACCTTTCACTAGCCGTACAAACACATCTTCCAGCATTTCTCCGTCCTTGACAATGGCCGATATTGCGTCTTTCACCAACAGTTTGCCACGGTTTATGATTGCCGCGGTATCGCATATTTTTTCAACTTCCGACAGCAGATGTGAATTCAGAAAAATTGTCATGCCTTGATCTTTCAGCGACTCCAGAAGTTGGCGTGTTTCTCTGATTCCGATGGGGTCCAGACCGGAGGTGGGCTCGTCGAAAATCAACAGTTTTGGATTTCCCACCAAAGCTGCACCTAATCCGAACCGTTGTATCATGCCCTTGGAATAGGTGCCCGACTTGGTATGTTCCCTACCTTGCATTCCGATCAACTCAACGATGCGCCGGCATTGGTCAACAGCCTCGGACCGGTTTATATCCAATAATTCAGCGCAACGCAGCAGGTAGTGCCACCCCGAAAGGCATGCTGGAATGTGGTGGTTTTCGGCCAGATAGCCGATTGCCGTTCGACATGCTGCCTGGGTACTGGGAATACCTGCTATTGATAAGCTTCCCGATGTCGGGCGGGTAAAGTCGAGCAGCATCTTGACGATTGTCGTCTTCCCTGCTCCATTTGGTCCAAGCAGGGCGAAATACTCGCCTGCCTTGACAGAGAAGGAGACATCGTCAACAGCCGTAAGGGAATCATATCGTTTGGTAACGTTTTTCAATGCAATCATATAATGGACTCTTGGTACATTTCAGGAGAATTCTCCAGCAGCAAGGATGTTCGGGATTTTAATCGGCAGATGTTTGACTTGCAAGCTAATAGTGAAAATTAAAGCAAAAGCAGATTGGAAAGAAAAATAGGGAAGTATCCCGAATAGCCATAGATGAGTGCTTCAGATATAGAGACCTGCCAGGTTTTGAAAACCTGGGTGGTCTGGTCTTTACTTCACCTTATCCCTCTCAGTCCCTCGATCACCTGAACGCTAACCATCGCTCAAGGCTGTCAATCGAAAGAACCACAATGCAGCATTATTTTAGTCAACTTTTCAAACTTGTCGATCATGTGTTTCTTTATTGTTTTCATATTGTTTCTATTGCACAGACCAAACTGAATATGTTACCATTCTAAAACCTTGAGCAAAAACTCTTGGAGTAGTTGGTGACGTTAACAACAAGCACAAGGGGGTGAGCATGAAACGTGCAGTAATAGTAGGTATGGGCTTTGGCGGACTGAAAGCGGCTCGTGCACTGGCGGGCCAAGGGGTTGAGGTACTGGTCATCGACCGACGCAACTTCCATCTGTTTCAGCCGCTCCTCTACCAGGTAGCGACAGCTGCAATCGAGCAGGAATACATCGCCTACCCCTCCAGGGCAGTACTTCGCAAGTGGAAAGGTATCAACTTCCGCCTGGGAGAGGTCACCGGGGTCGATTTCGACAACCGGATCGTGCGCCTCGCCGACGGCGAGGTGCCCTACGACTACCTGGTCCTGGCAGCGGGCAGCGCTACTCATTACTTCGGCATGAAAAGCATGGAAGAGCATTCCTTTGATCTGAAAAGTCTGGATCAGACCGTGCGTCTGCGCAACCACATCCTGAACAGCTTCGAGCTTGCCTCCTGTGAACCGGACCCGGCCAAACGGCGTGCATTACTCAGCTTCGTGGTAGTTGGCGGAGGACCCGCCGGTGTGGAGTTCGCCGGCTCCCTGCAGGAATTGATCAAGCATGAGCTTATTAAGGATTATCCCGACCTCGACGAGTCGGATACGAAGATCGTACTGATTGAGGCGCGCGGGTCGATCCTGCCGTTTCTTCCGGAAAAACAGCGGGATTATGCGGTACGTAAACTGAGCGGGATGGGCGTTGAGGTAAGTCTCAACACCCAGGTGAGTGGCGCCGAGGCGGAAAAAGTGTTGCTGGCCAATGGCGCGCACATACCTGCGCATACCATTGTCTGGACCGCCGGTGTCCAGGCGGCAGCCATCGCCGCCGCCCTCGAGCTCCCCAAGGGAGCAGGCGGTCGCATTGCTGTCGAGCCTGATCTGACCATCGCCGGACGTCCCGAAGTGTTTGTAGTCGGCGACATTGCTTTTCTGCCGCAAAACGGTGTCCCTCTGCCGATGGTGGCACAGGTTGCCATGCAGGGTGGCACATATGCCGGCAAGGCCATCCTGAGCAAAATCAAGGGACAGCCGGTTGCTCCGTTCAAATACTTCGACAAGGGCAACATGGCAATTATCGGCCGCAATGCTGCGGCAGTAAACGCCTTCGGCGTCTTCAAATTCAACGGCTACTTTGCCTGGGTTGCCTGGCTGGGTCTCCACCTCTACTACCTGTCCGGGTTCCGCAACCGGACCATGGTCGGCATCAGCTGGATGTTGAATTATTTCTTCCGGTCACAGCAAGTACGCGTCATTTCCGCTTCAACTGCGAAAGAAGAGAAAGTTCTCCTGAAACAACCGGACGTCGCAACAAGCACAAAGACAAGCTGAGGATACGCAGCGAGTAAAGAAAAAGTGAGTACCTATTGGTGTCATGCCTGACACCGAAGATTTCCTAGCCGTCTCAACAAGTTACAAAGACCTGCCAGGTCTGATTGATACTTCAACAGGCCTGACCCGCCCCCCCCTAACGCGGGGGCCTTCGGGCCTCGCGGAACCAGGGTCGGTACTTCTCCATCCGCTCCCGCTGCTCGGCAGGAGCACGGCGGCGGCAGGTGGCGAAGTCAGGCGTGCCGGGAGCCGCGCCCCAGCGCCGTTCCACACAGTCGTTGGGATTATAGGCGATCTCCAGCCCCTGCCTGCGTGCGTAGACCTCTGCCAGACTAAGCCGCCAGGAGCTGCCATCGCTGCGGCTGTAGGTAACGAAGCGTTCCCGGGAACGTCGGGCATGGAGCCGTTCGATGCGCGCTGCGGCCGCGGCCGCGCTTTCACCCTTCAGCAGATAGAGTTCAGGATGGCGGCGGATGCGCTCGGGCAGGTCGGCAAGCACCCTCAATGCTATCAGCAGTCGCATATCGCGGGAAGGGGTCGCAAAATCCTCCCAGGGACCGACGGTCTCGAAGATGGACGGGCCGCGCGGCATGGGGATGACCGTCCTCGGATGGGCCCGCAGGTATTCTTCTCCATTGGCGACCGAGCCGACACGGGTTTCGAGCTGTTCCATCAGCGCATCCAGGGTAGCCTCGTAAGCCTCTTCCGGATCGAGCCCACGCGGGTTGATGAGGCGCTCCATGCGAGCGTAAAAGTCCCCGGGTGTGAGATTCGCCTGCTCGAGCGAATAGGGGGGAAGGCCGGATCGCTGATCCAGGGCGGCGTTGGTCGGCGTAATCCACCCCCTCTTCCCGCCGTCGGCGACCGGCGGACGGTAGGCCTTGAAACCGGGGCCGGCGTTCGGGTTTACTGCGAAGAGAAAGTTACCCTCCCAGAAGCGTTTGCGGGCGATTGTATTATCGGGCTGGGCGTCCACCGCAAGGAGCAGCCCGCTGCGCTCCTTCATCTGCGGAAGCCATTTAACAATGATCAGGGTGTGACCGTAGGGATCGGCGAAGACGGTGCCGGGCCAAAGGGCCGAGCGTTCGAGCGGCACAGGGTAGAAATCGGTGGCGTTGTCTCGAAGCGCCGTGCGTCCGGTGCCGGAGGTTACCCGGTCCATGATCCTGCGGCTTGTCTTCCGGAAGGCGCCGGCGGGAGCGGCGGTACGGACAAAGGACTGGTCGACCTCCGGAGGGCCGCAGCGTGGGGGAGCGCCGGCGCTGCCACGGCTGCAGAAGCGATAGCTGATGGGAAGCCCGAGCTTCCAGGCGAAGTAGGCACGCAGGAAGTACGGGAGGTCGGCGCAATCCGGCTCGGCAGGAAACTGACTGTCCTCCCCCCTGCTCAGGTAGTCATGGAGGAAGTTGCGCTGCGGGTCGCGGAGCACGGGCTCAAGAGAAGGGAAGTTGAGAGATTCCTCTGGCGGGGCTTCGAACAGATGCTCGACCCAGGCGGCGTATAGCGCTTGCGTAGACGGGTCCCACTCCCCACTTCCCCGGTTACCGGCGCCCTTCCCGACCTGGATCACGGCGCTGGCCACCACCTTCCCTGCCCGTGTCGCCTCGACCAGGTAGCTGCCGCGTGCAGGCGCAGGAAGTGCAGCCCGTAGACTCCAAGGGGGACCGCCCCCTCTCACAACGTCCATCCGGGTCCGACGGCCTGCGGAATCGGTGACGAGCAGTTCCGACAGATCGCCACTGGTCGCAACCGCCATGATCTCCAGTTTTTCACCCGGCCGCGCCACGAGCGGCGCGCTCCAGATACGGACATCATCCCCCCGGTTGCTCGAGGTGGCGGCGCAGGACGTGTCGGCAGCAATCAAAACGAAAACCAGCATAAAAATGTATTTTATTGTCATGGCAAC
>Ga0351901_1124_pt1 | contig 20194 bp, 15 predicted proteins | sample BONcelHT113001D4_FD_206875 | JGI IMG/M metagenome (GOLD analysis project Ga0351901, IMG submission 206875) | Enriched cells from coal bed in the Powder River Basin, Montana, United States - BONCAT cells T11 rep1 HSBNCT.T11.300.1.D4 ...
AGTACGGACACTTTGTAGAGTATACCGTAGATTTGCACAACATGTGAGCCACGTTGCCACCGAAGTACAAGACGAAAAAGATCCGAAATAAATTTTGACAAAATGTTTTATTTGGTATAATGTACCAAAAAATTACGGGCCGCCCGGTGCGGCAGAAAGGATTTACCATGGCTGATCTTAAGGGTACGAAAACGGAAAAAAATCTTCTGGAGGCATTTGCGGGAGAATCACAGGCACGGAACAAGTATTCCTACTACGCTTCGGTAGCCAAAAAAGAAGGCTACGAGCAACTGGCTGAGATCTTCCAGGAGACGGCCGACAATGAGAAGGAACACGCCAAGCTCCACTTGAAAGCCCTGATGGGTATCGAAAGTACCATCAAAAATCTGCAGGCTGCCGCCTCCGGCGAAAACGCCGAATGGACGAGCATGTACCCGCGGATGGCCAAAGAAGCCCGCGAAGAAGGGTATGAGGAGCTCGCCTATATGTTCGAGGCGATCGGTGCAATCGAGAAGGCTCACCAGGAGCGTTATCAGCATATTCTCAAAGCCATAGAAGAAGGAACCGTATTCAAGAAATCGGCACCGGTTACCTGGAAGTGCCGCAACTGCGGACATCTCCATGAAGGTCTCGAAGCTCCGCAACTCTGTCCGGTGTGCAAACATCCCCAGGGTTTCTTCGAAGTGAAGGCCTGCAACTACTGATTTCCACGGCACCTGCCCGTGCTCGCACCATCCCCCTGCCCGACCTGTGATCAGCCCTTCACGGGAAGGGCGGGGGGATCGCTCCATCCTGGGCAGGTATTCCTTCCCCCTGCAGCAGACATGAAGATCCTCCCACGCAATTTCCCGAGTTTACAAATACGGTAAAGCGATATACCATGCGTCCGAATCCCCGGCCCTCCCGCAAAACGGATCCGGGGACCCGAAATACCCTGCGGAGACATCACCATGGATATATTTTTAGACCCTCAGTCACTGATCGCCCTGGTTACCCTTACCGCCCTGGAAATAGTGCTCGGCATCGACAACATCATCTTCATCTCGATCCTGGCCGGCAAACTCCCCCTGCACCAGCAGAAAAAGGCCCGCATCATCGGCCTCGGACTGGCCATGTTCACCCGCATCGCCCTGCTCTTCTCGCTCACCTGGATGATGAAGCTGACCGCACCCCTCTTCACCGTGATCGGGAATCAAATATCCGGCCGCGACCTGATCCTCATCCTGGGAGGTCTTTTCCTCCTCGGCAAAAGCACCCTCGAAATCCACGACAAACTGGAAGGCGAGGAGGTACAGGCCTCGGCACGGGCGGTGGCATCCTTTGGCGCAATCCTCATCCAGATCATGTTCCTGGACATCATTTTCTCCCTCGATTCCATCATCACCGCCATCGGCATGGCGCGCCACTTGACCATCATGGTGACAGCGGTCGTCATCGCAGTCGGTTTCATGACGCTTTTCTCGGGGGCCGTCAGTGCCTTTATCGACCGGAACCCCACCATCAAGATCCTGGCCCTGAGCTTCCTCATCCTGATCGGTGTCGCCCTGATCGGCGACGGTCTCGGCATGCATATCCCGAAAGGGTATGTCTACTTCGCCATGGCCTTCTCGGTCGGGGTGGAAATGCTGAATATCCGCATCAGAGGCCGGGGCAAGCACCCGGTCAAACTCCATCAGCCCCACCTCAACGAGGAAAATCCCGGACACCCTTGACAGAGCGGCGGGATGGCTCTACTGTTGAAAAGTTGCCGGTTTGGCAGCTCGATGAAAAAATCAGGAGGTTCACAATGAAAAAATTCGTAGCCCTTGGCCTGTCTTTCTCCCTCTGTTTGACCCTGGCCGGAGCCCTCAACGCCGGTGCGACGGAAATTTGCGCGGGCATGCAGGGTGACGCCAACAGAGACGGCTTTATGACCTGCAGCGAGGCAAAAAGCTTTGCTGTTGAGCGCTTCACGGCCATGGACAGGACAGGGGACAAGAGGCTGAGCATTGATGAAATGGAGACGGCTATGGCCAACATCCATAAATTGATGGACACCAACGGCGACCGGCAGGTCAACGTCCAGGAATATGTCAGCTACTGGTGCGGTGTCACACCCAGGAAAATGAAGGGATCGGCGCGGGGAAACAAACAGCCGCAGTTCCAGAAAATGGACAGCAACCGGGACGGCAAGATATCAAGCGGGGAATGCCTGGCGCTCTGGACGGTCCGCTTCCATAACGCCGACGAGAACCGTGACGGCCGTCTGACCACCAAGGAATATGTCCAGAGCATTATCATCTGGTTTGCCGACATGGACCCGAACAGAGACAGCCTCGTCACCATGAGTGAATGGAACAGTTACTGGATCGGCAGATGCAAGTAGGTGAAATTCCGACAGTTTCCATCCGGAAACTCCGGATGGAAACCAGGTACCCCCCCGGCAGATAGCGCCCGGATTCCGGAACAGCGTTAGCGCGGACGCACCCCCCCCCTCGGCCCAGGTACCTCGAAGGGGGTTTTTTGCGTCCGGACGCTGTCGAATTCCGGCAGCATTTTTTCACCGTCAATCCGGGACAACTCCCGGCATCTGCCGCTGGAAATCCTCTTTATCGACCGAAAATGATTCCGCATAGGGGTTCACCACGTAGCCGGTTTCGGAGGTTATCACCGGGTGCCCCTTGTCATCATAGACAACCGTCTCCTGACCTGTTTCCATACCGTCCTGGTACTCGGTAACCAGCATCGGACCGGAACAGCCGAACAGGGAAACACCCAGCATGAGCATGATGCTTCTCCGGAAAATGCGACCCGGGTGGGCAACTGCCCGGTACAATCCACCAATCATCGTATTCAAGAATCCCCCCTTTGTCCCCGGCATGGGCTGACCCACCTGACCGCTTTCAGAATTGCCTGGGGCGCGGTTTTTTCGCTACTATCATTGACTCACCATCCATCTATCGGCAGACAGTCGAGTTTCTTGACTGCCATTTTCACGGCCAGTACAGCACCCACTATCAGGCAGGCTTCTTGCGCAGTGCCCGGTTGGTCTTCCCGGTCGGAGCGGCATTCCAGGGGTCATCCGGCCAGGGATGCTTCGGATAACGCCCCTTCAACTCCCGTTTCACCTCCCGGTAGCCGCTCTCCCAGAAGCCTTTCAGGTCCCGCGTCACCTGCACCGGCCGCCGGGCCGGCGACAGGAGGTGCAGCAGGAGCTTCACCCGGCCACCGGCAATGGCCGGGGTATCCGCGCAGCCGAACATCTCCTGGAGCTTTACCGCCAGGAAGGGTTCTTCCCCGCTGATATAGTCGATCTCGATGCGGCTGCCGCTCGGCACGCTGATATGGGTCGGCGCCCGCTCCTCGAGCAGGCGCAGCTGCTCCCTGGTCAAAAGGGCACGCAAGGCAGCGGTCAGATCAAGCCCGGCGATATCGCGTCTGCTCCGGACCCGGAACAGAAACGGCGCAAGCCAGTCCGGAAGGGTCGCCAGAAGCCGCTCATCTTCCAGGTCCGGCCACTCCTCAGCGGGAAAGGCCTGCCGGACCAGACGCAGTCGGCCCCGAAAGCGACAGGCCTCCCGGTCCCAGTTCAAGAGCGCCAGACGGGAGTCCCTGATGACAGCAAGAAGCAGCGGGATGGCCTCATCGTCGGCAGGCGCAACCTGACGCCGGGAAAGGGCAATCGCACCGAGCGCCTCCTCTTCCCAGGCCAGGAGCCTCTCCTGGCCGGCATCCCAGGCAACCCTTCGTTCCGTCACCAGCCGCTCCCCGCATTCGCCGCGGACCAGTTCCGCGGTCAGGGCGCAGGCCTGATGGATGAGCCCCTCCTCTTTTCCCCCGGCATCCACCTGCAGCGCCAGCAGAAAGGCACGATTCCTGACCCCGCTTTTCCGGGACAGGCGGACACCACGGCCATTGGCCAGCAGATAGCGGTCGCTGCACTCCTCCCGCTGCCGGGCAACTCGATCAGGATAGGCGGCAAGCAGGAGCCGGGCGGCATCATCCGGCCGCAGGGTCGCCCCATGAATTTTCGCCACTCCCTCTCCCATCAGCCGCACAAGCTGTGCGGCACTCCTCTCCACCGCCCGGACGGCAGCGGCCTGCACACGTTCGTCCCCCCGCTGCCTCCGGTCCGCCACCGCCTCATAGCGCTCCAGCAGATCGGACTCGCACAGGGAGGCACTGTCGCCCGGGCGGTAGTGAAAAATGTCCCGCTCGGCAAGGAGCGCCCCAAGGAGGGCAGCCGGCCCCACCGCCCCCAGCTCACGTCCCCGGAGCAGCAGCCGGGCAATGCGCGGATGAACGGGGAGTTCCGCCATCCTTTGCCCGGTTTCGGTGGCGCTCCCGTCCCGGTCCATCGCGCCCAGTCCTCGAAGCAGTTCCCGGCCGGCAGCAAGCGCTGCCTCGGGGGGGGCATCGAGCCAGAACAGGGTTGCCGGGTCCCGCACCCCCCAGACAGCCAGCTCCAGGACCAGCGAAGAGAGATCGGAGACCAGAATTTCGGCGGGCGGGAAACCGGTCATGGCATTGAAGGTGTGTGGTCCGAACAGGCGGTAACAGACTCCCGGGGCAAGCCTTCCGGCCCGGCCGGCGCGCTGCTCCGCCGAGGCGCGCGATTCCCGCACCGTCAGCAGCCGGTTCATGCCGCTGCCGAGGTCATGGCGCAGCGTGCGGGACAGGCCGCTGTCGATCACCGTCCTGACGCCCTCGATGGTGAGGCTCGTCTCGGCTATGTTCGTGGCCAGGACCACCTTGCGCACCGGACCCGGCAGGATGGCCTTTTGCTGATCGGCAAAGGGCAGGTCGCCATAGAGCTGATGGATCGTCAGGGAGGAACTGTCCGTCGCCTGCCGGAGCTGTTCCGCGCAGGCACGGATCTCGCCGGCCCCGGGAAGGAAGGCGAGGATATCACCCTCCGTTTCCTGCAGCGCCCGCCGCACGGCAGCAACCATGCGCACCGACAGCGGCTGATGGCCGGCATCCTCCAGCCAGCGGACGGCAACCGGAAAGGAACGCCCCTCCGAAACCACCACCGGCGCATTCCCCAGCAAGGCAGCAACCGGCCCGCAATCGAGGGTCGCCGACATCACCAGAATTTTCAGGTCGGGCCGCACCTCCCGCTGCACCTCGAGACAGAGCGCCAGGGCAAAGTCCGCCGTCAGGTTTCTTTCGTGAAACTCGTCGAATACCACCAGCGCTACGCCTTCCAGGCAGGGGTCCCGCTGGAGACGACGGGTAAGAATCCCCTCGGTCACCACCTCGATCCGGGTCCGCGACGAGACACGCCGTTCGAAGCGCATGGTATAACCCACCGTCTGGCCGGCCTCCTCGCCAAGGGTGAACGCCATTCGGTTCGCGGCATTGACCGCGGCAAGTCGCCGCGGCTCGAGCATCACGATACGTCCGGCACCCAGCGCGGCAAGATCGAGCAGCGCCAGCGGGACACGGGTCGTTTTGCCGGCCCCCGGAGGTGCCTGGAGGACGGTATTGGGGGAGACCGCAATCGTGTGCAGCAGCTCAGGAAGAATGGGATCTATGGGAAGGAAAGCAGTTTCCATGGCAAATGCACCTTTAGAGGTTGTTGTTGTGCAGACTAGTACAACCGTATGGACAAAACAAGTACAACCCGTCTTAGGTCCGGCTTTGCTCTTGAATTACATATCCTGCGTATCCTGCTCATCCCTGTTAGAACAAGACTGAAAAAGCAGTTACTGAGGATCGACCAAGACGGAAATCAATTGTTACCGTCACTGGCCTAACGCCTTCATCCATCACAAACATTTTATATTTACAGGGATATGCAGGATTTGCAGGATTCAAGGCTTTAAAAACTTAACCGGAATGCCAGTTTGTTGAAAAGTCACATCCAAAGACGTTTTGCGCAGAGAACATACCCGTTCGCCGACCCGGCCTTCGAAGCCATGCTACTTCGGCGGAGTAGGCAGCTTCAGCGAAGGAGGACGTGTTTTTTGCGTTTCATTTTACCGTTGACGTTCCCCGCCCGACCATGAGATACCTGATCTCCATGAGCGAAAATACAGTACGCAACGCTCCGCAAACAGCACGGCATTCATTGAAAGCCCGGGGAACAGGATGTACACACGGAAAGATGTCCCGTACAATACAGCAACACTCTCGTTTCTGGACAGTGAGCTGGAAACGGCCTTCCGCGCCGATTATTTCGAGAAAAACATTCGCACCATCCGACGCTATCTGCTGCTGGGTTTTCTCCTCTATGGCTTGTTCGGCGTCCATGACTACTGGATAATCCCGGAAATACTGCCGCAGGCATTGAGCATCCGCTTCCTGCTGGTCTGCCCGTTGCTGCTGGGAATCTTTTTCTTCTCCTATTCGAAAAACTTTTTCCAGGCACTGCAGCCATCGCTGTTCCTCGCCGGTTTCGCGGCCGGAGCGGGAATCGTCGCCATCGGGGTACAGGCCTCTGCTCCCGGCAATTACCTGTACTTTACCGGCCTGTTGCTGTGTCTGCTCTTCTTCTTCCGTCTCCGCTTCTTTCCCGCCAGCATTCTTTCCTGGAGCATCTTTTTTCTCTATGAAGCCGCGGCAGTCATAACCATGAAAATCCCGACCCCGCAGCTGATCAGCAATTCCCTGGTCTTTTTCTCCTTCCTCATCACCGGAATGCTTACCTGCTACTCGCTGGAACGCTACTACCGTTCGGATTTTCTGCTCCGGCGAACCATCCAACTGCGGAATCTCGAGATAAGCGCCTCAAACCGGGCCCTGGAACAGGAGATGCTCAGCCACAAGCAGGCGGTAACGGAAAAAATCCGCCTCCAGGCGCAACTCTCCCGGGCCGGGAAGATGGAAGCACTGGGACAGCTTGCCGGTGGGATCGCCCACGAATTCACCAACATCCTTACCGCGGTAATCGGCTATGCGAATTATCTGCAGATGAAGATGGACAAGGCTGACCCCTTGAACTCCTATACCGGGAAAATCATCACCTCCGCCAACCGGGCTGCCCGCCTGACGAACGACCTGCTGGCCTTCAAAAGAAAAAAAAAGTTCGAACCAAGGATCACCAACCTCAACGAAATCATCCTGAAGGCGGAAGACTTTCTGCCCCTGATCGCCGGCCGGAAAGTCAGGGTCTCCATTACGATCTGCGAAAGCCCGCTGATCGCCCTGGCCGATGAAGTGCTGCTGGAGCAGGTCCTGGTGAACCTGGCCGCCAACGCCCGGGATGCCATGCCGGACGGAGGCGTGCTGACAATCACCACCGACCTGGTCGATATGAATCGGGAGTTCACCCTCGCAACCGGCACGGCACAACCGGGCAGGTACGGACGAATCTCGGCGACCGACATGGGAATCGGAATGACGGATAGCACGCGGGGGAGCATTTTTGAACCGTTTTTTACCACGAAAGAGCTGGAAAAAGGAACGGGACTCGGGCTGACCATGATTCAAGGTGTCGTCAGGCAGCACAATGGCTTCATCGATTTCAGCTCCCGAGTCGGCAGTGGCACGACCTTCCGGATATTGATCCCCCTCGTCAACGAAGAGAACTTCTAAAACGCTTATAGCCACAGAGGTCACAGAGAACACAGAGGAAAAAAAGGTGATCCGGCAGTTTGACTGCGCTCTTGACAGGGTTGAGCTACCTGCTACTTTGTGGTATTTTTGCTGCTCTCTTCATTCTTTATGTCCTCTGCGACAAGAAAACAGCAACCAGGTTTTTTCCAAAATTCGAAAAGGATTCACCCCATGACCCACAGCTCCGGCTGCCTGCTCTGCGGCGCCGACCTTGAATATCTTGCCGAGTATCAGACTTTATCCTGTCATTTCTGCGGAACAACGACCACCGCTACCGCCCGCTGCCAAAACGGCCACTACATTTGTGACGCCTGCCACCGCGGCTCCTCCCATGACGTTATCGAGCTTGCCTGCATCAGCAGCGAGTCCCGTGACCCGGCCGCCCTGGCCCTGACCCTGATGGCGCATCCGGCGCTGAACATGCACGGCCCGGAATACCACTTTCTGGTGCCCGCGGTGCTGCTTGCCAGCTACGCTGAAATAAAAAATGTCCGAAGGGAGCAAAAGGCGGCCCTGATCCGTAAGGCTCGCCAGCGATCCGAGGATGTCAAAGGGGGATTCTGCGGTCTGCACGGGGCGTGCGGAGCAGGCATCGGCACCGGCATCTTCGTCAGCCTGATAACCGGCGCCACCCCCCTGACCGGCTGTATGCGGGGGATAAGCAATAGAATGACGGCGGCAAGCCTGCTGGCAATAGCAGAAACCGGGGGTGCTCGCTGCTGCAAACGCGATTCGCTGTTGGCAATCTTCACCGCGGTGCGATTTCTGCACGATGAATTCACTATCCAGCTGCCGGTCAACACGGAAATCCGCTGTTCCTTCAGCCACCTCAACCGGGAATGCCTGGAGCAGGCATGTCGCTTCAGCCCGGGAAGCGAGGAGTGAGGACGAGGAACGAGGAGTACGGCTTAAGGATTATCCTCGATCCTTTATCCTCGATCCTATCCTTTATCCTCGACCCTTTCCTTTATCTTCCAGCCACTCCCGCAGTTCGGCGCACACGGCCTGCTGCTCCTGCAATCTTTTCAGCAACTCTATCGGGAACAGTTCCTGGCCGAGAACCTCTTCGATGTTTCCCGCCATGGCGATGAACTGGTCAAGGGTAATGGTCGTTTCCGGTCCCTGCCGTGCCGCAGTCTTTGCGTCAGGATACGCTTCGGCATCGAGAAAGGACTCCATGGTTTCCCTTTCCCCGACAAAGAACCGCCGGCTTTCCCGGTCCAGCAGCAGCCAGTGCCGGGCGGGAAAATCGGTCGAACCGAAATCAAAGGAATGCAGATGAAGCCGGACAAACGGGTGCTGTGTGAACAGCAGCCAGGCGGCAGAGTCGAGTGTCCCGGAATTCAACGAAGCATCGTGAAAAAACACTTCATCGAAGTATTCCCAGTAAAAGGCCACAAAACGGCTTTCCCCCTTGTAGCCCAGGGATTTTTCGAACATCGGGGGTACCGGAAGAAAGAGGGGCGTCATTCCGGCTTTGAGAACTCGTTCAGCCATGAAAACTCCGGGGGGGGAAACCACATGAAGTACGAGGGCTCGGAGAAAATCCGTCAGCGGGCCGACCTGTCGGGTTTCCGCACCGATGCTCCCTCAGTTGCTTCATCTCCTATCGGCAGTTTTTCCGAAGAATTGAGAAAAATTTCCGCAGCCCCGGCCATGACACACCGTTTACGGATGCAAGCTACTTGGGGCGCGCCTTGATCTTCGGCTTGCCGTCTTCCACCAGCACCCGGAATTCGAGGTCACCGCACTGGTACTTCTCCCTGATGGCGGCCTGGTGCTTTGCAAGGGTCGTGGCAATCGCCTCTTTGCTGATGTTGGCGGTGGGAATATTACACAACCGGCAGGCCTCGGTGTATTCGCGATAGACCTGATCCACCTTGGACTCGGTAGCGGCCGGCGCCGGTTGCGGCCCGGCAGTCAGGTTCCGCTGCATCTTGAAGCGGTCCCGGGAATATCTTCCCTCATCGATCAGTCGGTTGATGCGGTTCCAGTACTGCCGGTAACTGACCAGGCGCGATTTGAGGGAATTGTAGCGGAACAGCAGCATGGTATTGGTAACAGACGCCGCGTTATAGCGTCTCGACAGTCGTTCCACCTCTTCCAGCAGTTTCAGGGGTTCCCGCTTTTCCAGGCCGATGAAATACTGTTCATACTTGATGATCAGCTCCTTCAGGCTCCGCTCCAAAAGTTCAACATCCTCAATGATCCCCATGCAACTCCCTTTCCGCAGCAAAAACAGGTGGTTTTCATCCGGAAACACCAAAATAGTGCTATCCCCCGCTGGGCTGGGGCTTTCCCGGAGTCTCTCGTACGGCTTCACGGCACAATCGCGACAGCAAGGAAAGCGCCAGAAGCCGGCAGGTTGGCCGATCCGTGTCTCGGCTGGCGACCGATTACGAGAGGCTGCGGGGAAGTTCCAGTCCAGCCCCTGCCAAGACTTTCCGCATGGCTCCCAGCCAATGAAATCCTAATGGCCGGAACTCCGTCTGTAAAGGAAATTATTTCCTGCCGCACAAATGCTCCCCGCGGCGACTCGTAACCAGGGAAATTTGCCGATTTCGTCAGAACCGGCTTGACTTGCCCGATTCAGTTGTTTACAGTTAAATGTTTTTTAAACCAGACAGTTGAGAGGTTTGTCTCATGGATTCCATCGCAGCAATCATTCTGGCAGCCGGCAAGGGAACGAGGATGAAGTCGAAATTCGTGAAGGTCATGCACCCGCTGGCCGGGGCCCCGCTGATAGAATATCCGCTGACCGCGGCCCGGGAAGCGAATGCCTCGCGGATTGTGGTCGTGATCGGCCATCAGGCGGACGCCGTGCGGGAGCATTTCTCCGCCGGAGATGATATCGCCTTCGTCCTCCAGGAAGAACAGAACGGCACCGGCCACGCCGTTGCCTGCGCCGCCCCCCGGCTGCGGGATTTTCACGGCCGGGTGCTGATCCTCTGTGGCGACGTGCCGCTCACCCAGACCGCGACCCTGCGTGACCTGCTGCAGCGCCACGCAGAACAGCAGGCGACCGTGACGGTCCTCACCGCTTCGCTGGAAAATCCGTTCGGCTACGGCAGAATCATCAAAAACAGTGCCGGCCAGGTACTGGCGATCGTGGAAGAAAAAGACGCCAGCCCCGAGCAGCGCGCCATCCGGGAGATAAATTCCGGCATCTACTGCGTGGAAGCCGACTTCCTCTTCGATGCGGTGGCCCGACTCGGCAGTGACAATGCCCAGGGCGAACAGTACCTGACCGACATCGTCCGCCTGGCGGTGGAAAAAGGCCTTACCTGCACCGCCCACCCGATCTCCGACCCGCTCGAAGTGATGGGGATCAACGACCGGGTCCAGCTTGCCGAAGCGGAAGCGGTCCTGCGCAAACGGATCAACGAAGACCTGATGCGCAACGGTGTCACCCTCCGGGATCCCGCCACCACCTACCTCGACCGGGGAACGCGCATCGGCCGGGACACGGTGGTCGGCCCCGGGGTCCACATCTCCGGCCACAGCGAAATCGGCGAAGACTGCATCATCGAACCGGGGGCAATCATCCGCGACTGCCGAATCGGCAACCGGGTGGTCATCAAGGCCGGCTCGGTCCTGGAGGATTCCATCGTACACGACGCCGTCTCCATCGGCCCCATGGCCCACCTCCGCCCCGGCACCGAACTGCTGGAAAAGGTTAAGATCGGCAACTTCGTCGAAACCAAGAAGATCACCATGGGCAAAGGCTCCAAGGCCTCCCACCTCACCTACCTGGGCGACGCCAGCATCGGCAGTGATGTGAACATCGGCTGCGGCACCATCACCTGCAACTATGACGGCGTCTCAAAGCACCGCACCGTCATCGAAGACGGAGTCTTCGTCGGCAGCGACGTCCAGCTCGTGGCCCCGGTCACGATCGGCCACAACGCATTCATCGCCGCCGGCAGCACCGTGACGAAAGATGTCCCCCCCGAATCCCTGGCCATCGCCCGGTCTCAGCAGGTGAACAAGGAAGGGTGGAAGAAGAAATAAAATCTGTCCCAGATTTTATTTCGGTTTTGAGTTATGAGTTTTGAGTTTTGAGTTGAAAGCGAAACCCAAGAAAAAAAACTCAAAACTCAAAACTCAACACTCATAACTGTTTTTCGGAGAAAAACCAATGTGCGGAATAGTCGGCTACATCGGGGCGCAGGAAGCGACCCCCATCATCCTTGACGGACTGAAGAAACTGGAATACCGGGGCTATGACTCCGCGGGGATCTGCACCCTGCAAAACGGTCAGGCCGCCATCCGGAGAAGTCAAGGCAAGCTGGTGAATCTGGAGAAACGGCTGCAGACGGAACCACTGGGTGGCTCGATCGGCATCGGTCACACCCGCTGGGCAACCCATGGCAAACCGTCGGAAGCGAATGCCCATCCCCACAAAGGCGGCCCGTTTATCGTGGTCCATAACGGCATCATCGAAAACTACCTGGCACTGAAGGAGATGCTGATCGGCAAAGGCCACCCCTTCAAGAGCGAGACCGATACCGAGGTCATCTCCCACCTGCTGGATGAAAACTACGCGGCAACCGGCGACTTCGAACAGGCCGTGCGCCTCTCCCTGGCGCAACTGCGGGGCGCCTACGCCGTCTGCATCCTCTGTGAGGAGGAGCCGGAGATCCTCATTGCCGCCAAGCTCGGTTCGCCGATGGTGGTCGGCCTGGGAAGCGGCGAATACTTCGTCGCCTCCGACATCCCGGCCATCCTCGCCCACACCCGGCAAATGGTGTTCATGGAAGACGGCGAGATGGTGGTGTTCCGCGCTGCCGCGCCGCAGTTCAGCACCATTGCCGGCGAACCGCTGGTGAAGAAACCGCGCCATATCGACTGGTCGCCGCTGATGGCGGAAAAAGGCGGCTACAAACACTTCATGCTCAAGGAAATCTTCGAACAGCCCCGGGCAATCCGCGACACCATCACCGGCAGGCTGCTGGAGGCAGAGGGGGACGTTCACCTCGAGACCCTGCAGCTCTCCGACCTCGACCTCCGCGCCGTGGAGCGGATCTGCATCATCGCCTGCGGCACCTCCTGGCATGCCGCCCTGGTGGGGAAATTCCTGATCGAGGAACACTGCCGCATCCCGGTGGAGGTGGACATCGCCTCGGAATTCCGCTACCGGAACCCGATCATCAGCGACAAGACCCTGATGGTGCTGATCTCCCAGTCGGGAGAGACGGCCGACACCCTGGCAGCGCTGCGCGAAGGGAAATCCCGGGGTGCGAAAAACATCGCCATCTGCAATGTGGTGGACTCGTCCATCGCCCGGGAATCGGACGGCGTGATCTACACCCACGCCGGACCGGAGATCGGCGTCGCCTCCACCAAGGCCTTCATCACCCAACTGGTGGCGCTCTATCTCCTCACCGTCAGGCTGGGACGCGCCATCGGCACCCTTGACCGGCAGCAGGGACAGGAAATGAACCAGGCCCTGCTCCGCCTGCCGAGCCTGATCGACGAAACCCTGCTCCTGAACCCCCAGATAGAGCAGCTGGCCCGCACCTACATGAACGCAACCGATTTCCTCTACCTGGGTCGCGGCATCAATTACCCCATCGCCCTGGAGGGAGCGCTGAAACTGAAGGAGATCTCCTATATCCACGCCGAAGGCTACCCGGCAGGAGAGATGAAACACGGCCCCATCGCCCTGATCGACGAAAAGATGCCGGTGGTGGTGCTGGTCCCGCGCAACGACACCTACGAAAAGGTGGCCTCCAACATGGAGGAGGTAATCGCCCGCGGCGGCCGGGTCATCGCCATCTGCACCGCCGGCGATACCGAACTGCCGAAAAAGGCCGAAGCAACCCTCCTGGTCCCGCCCTGCCCGAACGATCTGATCCCGGTAATCCTGACCATCCCCCTCCAGCTGCTCTCCTACCATGTGGCGGTCATGAAGGGCACCGACGTGGACCAGCCCCGTAACCTGGCAAAAAGCGTCACCGTGGAATAAGGGTGCCCATGAACCCCGAAGCAAAATTACACATATCAATGGTAGGGGCCAGGCGTGCCTCGCCCAATCGGGGCACGGCGCGCCGTGCCCCTGCATCAGGGATGTGATGTTTAATTGCCGAAGTACTAATAGAGCAGTAGTAATAACGGATACGTCGTCCTGCAAGCAATAATACTGCTATTGAAGTATATTAGTTGACGCAGCCATTCCTTTGTGCCTTAATACTGCCATACGAGTATTATAGCTTACATGGAGGATTGCCTCATGCCTAAAGTCGTAGTCCCAACCGCCCTCCCCGAACGGCAACAACTCACTGATGCAGAAACATTAGGAAAATTCATCAGGGCCAGGAGGACGCAAGCGGGCCTCGGAATTCACGAGGCAGCGGCCTTTTGTAGCGTATCCGTTGACACCATGTCGAGGATCGAGAAGGCTACCGGAGATGTGCGCCTGAGTACCACCTTGCGCGTCTGCAAGATGATGGGTGTTGTGCTTACCATTGAAGCGGGGGGGTGCTGATGACTATGGCACTTGCGGTCTTCCTTGACCAAAAGTATCTCGGAGAGGTAACTTTTGAAGGCGCGGCTGACCGTTATGGTCTTACCTATTCTCCTGCCTGGCTTGTCGACGGCGGGTTTCCAATTTCGCCGCATCTAAAGCCCGAGGAGTGCCGTCCGGAATCGGTCAGGCGGTTTCTGGCAAACCTGCTTCCGGAAGGAATGTGGCTTGAAGAGCTTTCTCTTACTACGCATGTTTCCAAATCGAACATCTTCGGATTGATTGCGGCGCTAGGCTCAGAAACAACCGGGGCGCTAACCTTTCGCTTAGGAGGGGATTCACTAAAACCGCTCCCTACCAGCTTTAGGGCGGTGTCAGCCAATGAACTCACGGAACGAATTCTAGGACGGCAAGAACAATCGATAACAGTGTGGGACGGGAAGCCACGTCTCTCGGTCGCAGGTGTCCAGGAAAAACTGCCAATTCTCGTTATGCCGGACGGTAGCATCGGTTTCGGTGAAGGCGACCTTGCCTCCACTCACATTCTGAAGTTCGGCAAGGCGCGAGAGATGCACCTTGTCGTCAATGAGTACATTTGCATGGAGTTGGCCAGACGGGTCCGGTTGCCGGTGGCGGAGGTATCTCTTGTTCGCTTCGGTGAGCCGGTTCTGATGGTGAAACGCTTCGACCGTCAATGGTCAGATGGCAAACGGGTTGACCGGCTGCACCTGATAGACGGTTGCCAGATGCTGGACCTCTCTCCAACCTATAAATATGAGCGACCCTTCGGCAAGGGTGGAGATGCTGCTGTCATCAGAGACGGAGCAAGTCTGCCCAAGCTTTTTTCTGCCTGCCATATGTGTAGAATACCTGCTGCGGCACTAAGGGATATGCTGAACTGGGTGCTGTTTCAACTGCTTATCGGTAACAGTGACGCTCACGGGAAAAACATATCGTTCTTCGTCGGGGCTGGTGGCATTGACGTCGCCCCGGCCTATGACCTTCTGAACCTCGACATATATTCCGCAACATACGAAAGAGACTTTGCTATGGCGGTTGGCGATGCTTTTGATCCGGATGATCTTTCTCCCTGGCAACTTGCAGAGATGTGCGCTGACTGCGGCTTACCCCAACGACAGGTTGCACATACCTTCTCGGCACTGTGCGAAACTATGCTTCGCTGCCTGGATACAATCGATTTTTTTGACAATTTCACCGAAGATGAAAAAGTTTTCGCGGCTGCCCTGGTCAGCAGGCTCAGGGAAAACGCTCACCGCTTTATGGAGATGGCACGTGAGTTGAAGCGAGTTACGCTGTAGTCCCAATAGTGTCGCCAACTCACCATACCAGGAGCCTGTCGGACCTGCGGGAAATGTCCGGCGCCGGCAGAGCGCTGCCCTGTTATACCAATTCCAGATCAAGGATGATCTCTAGGAGCCTGTCGGACTTAGGGCAAATCTGCTGCAAATCCGTCTGGACGGTCCATATTCCGCCGCTTTTTTGGTCAATAGAACAACTATTGCCCTACAAAACCGACAAAATCTGTCCTTGCCCAGCCTGATTTTCGCTTTGATTTCCTAAGTCCGACAGGCTCCCAGGCTGCGAGGATTGAGGCTGCGAGGCGTACTGAAGAGTACGTTGAGCAGCCGAAGACGAGCCAACGCAGAGAGGGCCTTGATATGGAATTGGAATTAGCGGTCGAAAAGGTAATCCTTCGGCACCACGGTGATACCGTCTTTGACCGTGAAACCACGCGCTTCGTCCTGCTCCGGAGAGAAACCTATCTGCGTGAAAGGCGGCACCCTCACCGCTTTGTCAATGATCGTCCGGTTGATCTTCGACCCTTCGCCGATCGTGACGCCGGCAAAGATGACACTTTCCTGGATTGTCGCCTTTCTTTGTACGCACACCCTTTTACTCAGCACCGAATTGCTTATTTCCGCCTGGGTAATGATGCACCCGCCACTGATAATGGCATTATCAATCAGCGATTGACAAAACACGAACTTGGCCGGCGGGGTAAAGTCGGGCGAGGTTTTTATCGGCCACAGCCCATTGTAGAGGTTGAGGTCCGGTTCGATGCTCACCAGGTCCATGTTCGCTTCCCAGTAGGAGCGGATCGTGCCGACATCCCGCCAATACACGTTCTCCTCTCCAGGGACCCTGTTCTCGCTGAAATCGTAAGCGAACATCCTGAGTCCCTTTTTCAGCATCAACGGGATCACGTCTTTGCCGAAATCGTGTGACGAACCGTGATTTTTTGCGTCTTCCTGCAGAATTTCCTTCAGGACCGGAATAGCGGCCAGGTAATTCCCCATCGAAGTGAGGCAGTAGCCCGGTTTGCCCGGAATCTCCTTTGGCTGCTGCGGTTTTTCCTCGAAGCCGATCACCCGGTTTTGTTCATCAATCTCAAGGATACCAAAACGGTAGGCTTCTTCTGCAGGGACGGTCATCGCTGAAATCGTGAAGTCAGCCCCTTTTTCCTGATGAAAGGCATCAAACTGACGGACATCTATCTTGCAGATTTGATCTCCTGAAAAAATGGCCGCTCTCTGGTACTGCGGATTGTCGATAAAGAGATTGAGATTCTGGTAGACAGCATCCGCGGTGCTTTTGTACCAGTCTTCGCTTACCCTCTTCTGCGCCGGAATGCACTGCACATAGAGATTATAGACCGGCACCGAAGGCCACAGGCTGCTGACATGATTGATCAATGGTTGCGACAATGTCTGGACGAGAATTTTTACGTTCTGAATGCCGGAATTCATGAAGTTGTTCAGAACAAAATCAATAATGCGATACTTTCCGCCGAAGGGAACCGCCGGCTTGGCCCTCATCGTAGTCAACGGCTTTAAACGCTCACCAGCACCACCGGCCAGAACAATCCCCAGGACATCTCTCATGCCGCACCCCCTCCTTAGTTCGAAAATACAGTAGATTATTCCATCCGGAAACCTGACACCGTGAACGCCTGCTGTAGGGGCAGGCCCCTGTGCCTGCCCAAACCAAGGGCAACCACAGGGGGTTGCCCCTACAGCAGGCCGGCAACCTGAAACATCCAGCCGGGAATTGGTTAAAAAACAATTTGTCTTGCCCGAGTGACGGTATCGGGCATCCATGATTTCTACGAATTACCGACTGGATTCCCGATCAAAAACACTTCGGGAATGACAATTGGCGAAGCCATTATACCGGCCAGACGTTACCGGCCGCTGCCCAAGATACTTTTTATTTCGTCGAACAGGGCTTTCTTTGAAAATGGCTTGTTGATAAAGCGCACCTGATCCGGGGGCATTTCATTGCCTTTGATCATATCAGCCGAATAGCCGCTGATAAAAATCACCTTGATCAACGGGTTGATTTTGCATATTTCTTCATACAAGACTTTGCCGTTCATCTTCGGCATAACCATGTCCGAGATTACCAGAGAGATCGTATCCTGGTGTTTTTTATATTTTTTGAGCGCATCCGCGCCATCCACGGCAAAAATCAGCTGGTAGCCTTCTCTGGCCAGCGTCGTTTTGAGAAAAAGCCGCACAAACTCTTCGTCCTCTACCACCAATATTGTCCCGCTGTTCTCGGTTCGAATCATTTTCTCCTCTTTTTTTACCCGCAGGATTTCAGCATACACCACGGGAAGGTACATCCTGAAGACCGCTCCTGCTCCAGGTTTGCTCTCGACCAGAATCGAGCCTTTATGCTGCTTGATGATCCCGTAGGCAATCGACAGTCCCAGCCCCGTCCCTTTCCCGACCTCCTTGGTGGTAAAAAACGGCTCGAAGATCCTGTCCAGAATCTTTTCCTCGATACCCTTGCCGGTGTCGGCAACGGAAATGACCACGTAATCGCCGGGAGTCTCAAGACCGTGAGTCGTGGCCTGTTCTTCATCCAGCTGGGCAAGCCGGGTCCTGATTGTTATCCGCCCGCCGGCAGGCATTGCATCCCGGGCATTGATGACGAGGTTGATCAGCACCTGACGCAGCTGCCCGCTATCCGCCATCACGCTCAGCCTTTCGCTGGAAAGTTCCAGCGAAAATCGGATATTTTCAAACAGAAACTTGTCCAGGAGTTTCAAGGTCTCGGCAATGACGTCGTTCACCACGACCGGATCAAGGTTCATCACCTGTTTTCTGCTGAAAGACAGCAGGTTCCGGGTAAATTCCGCCGCCTGCCTGGCCGCCGACCGGATGGTCATGATGTTGCACTGTTGTTGTTCATCATGCGGGTCGAGCGCTTCCTGCAGTTCCTCGCCACAACCGATAATGGCGGTGAGGAGATTGTTGAACTCATGTGCCACCCCACCGGCCAGAAGCCCGATCGACTCCATTTTATGGGACTGCAACAGCCGCTGTTCCAGTCTCTTTCGCTCGGTAACATCATGGGCTATGCCCCGGTAGCCGACCAGTCTGCCCTCGGGACGATGCATCAGTGATGCCGAAACATGCACAACCACGCTGCGGCCATCTTTCCGCCGCAACTCCAGTTCGGCATCTTTCACATAGCCTTGCGGAACGAGCTTTTTCCGGAACTGTGCCCTGGCTTGCTGCGAGATGTGGAGATCATGCGTCAGGTTCATCGCAAGCAGTTCCTCTTTCGAATAGCCGAGGAGCTCTGAGCCGGCCGGATTGATATCAACCAGATTGCCGCGGGTATCGACGATAAAGACCGTATCCTTCGATTCCTCAAAAAGCTCCCGATACCTCTTCTCCGACTCCTGAAGGGCATTCTTGATCCTTTTCCGTTCCGTCATATCGGTATGGGATCCCGCCATCCGACAGGGCCGCCCCTGCGAATCACGCAGACAGGCCCCGGTGCCGCGTATCCAGCGATAGCTGCCGTTTTTGTGTCTGAGCCGGTATTTGACCTCATAGGCGGGGATGACGCCCTCCAGATAGGCGTTCCGGGTTGCCATGACCAGGGCATAGTCCTCCGGGTGGATCCGCGACTCCCATTCTTCGAGGCTTGCGGAGATTTCATGATCTTCATAACCAAGGATCTGCTTCCAGCGCGGCGAGTAAAAAACCTCTCCTGTCAGAAAATCGATGTCCCAGATGCCGTCGTTCGAGCCCTCGACCGCGAGGGCATATCGCTCCTCGCTGTCGCGCAGTGCCTGTTCGGTTCGTTCTCGCTCCTTGATTTCCTTTTGCAGTGTAGCGACCAGTTCGGCCAGCTCGGCGGTCCGTTCCGCAACCCGCATTTCCAGCCCGTCGTTGGCCCTTCGCAGCTGCTCCCCGGTCTCACTGCGGTCGATGGCGATGGCGACCTGATCAGCGACCGCCTGCATCAGCGACAGTTCATCTTCGGCAAACTTATTCCTGTTCCGCGCACAAAAAGAAAGGGTGCCGAGAACCTGTCCCTTCGAGAGCAAGGGATGGCAGGCGTAGGCCTTGATGCCGAACGGCCTCACCAGTGCCGAATACTGGTCAGTCTTGTCCTGGAGACCCTCGACAACCAGCCGGCGACCATCGCGAGCGGAACAGCCGCACAAGCCCACGCCATACTCAAGCCACTCCATTTTCCCGGCATCGGTGTCGGAAATCCCGGCCCAGGCATTCAGATGCAGGCGCTGGCTAGCGTCATCAACCAGGTAATTGAAAAAAGCCTGGCAATCAAGAAAATCGAGAACTCTGCGGCAGAGGTAATCCACCACTTTTTGCGGTGAGTCGCTCTCCAGCAACTGGCCGGCCGTTTCCGCCAGAAGTTCCAGCCGCTCGTTGCTCTTGCGCATGTTCTCCGACAGCCGTTTGCGTTCGGTTATGTCGATCGCTTTCTCCACAACCATTGCCACACCGCCGGAGTCATCAAACAAAGGGTAGGCATGCACTTCCAGATCGCCAATCCTGGTATCGTTTTTTTCGGCAATCACCTTTCGGCCTGTTGCAATCACCTCCAGGACATGGCAGGTATCACAGTGTCTGTCCTGTTCGGGGCAATGCGCATTGCCGCACCGAGGGTTCTGCTCACTGATCCCCACCGGGAGGCAATAGCTATCGCCAAGCCAGGTACTGTACACAAGACGCAGGTCTTTATCAAAAACGGAAAGCAGCCCTGCCCCCGGCTCGAAAACCTTGCGGAGCAGGTTCTCGGCTTTGCGGAGAGCCTTTCTGGTTTGTTCGCCGTCCGAATCAGCCGCTCCAGGTTCCTGGACCCGCTCTTTCAAAAGTTGAAATTCGGTCAGCAGTTGTTTAT
>Ga0351901_1134_pt2 | contig 18793 bp, 19 predicted proteins | sample BONcelHT113001D4_FD_206875 | JGI IMG/M metagenome (GOLD analysis project Ga0351901, IMG submission 206875) | Enriched cells from coal bed in the Powder River Basin, Montana, United States - BONCAT cells T11 rep1 HSBNCT.T11.300.1.D4 ...
CGATATTCCTGATAGCGTTCCGGTTACAAGGCCAAAACCTCTCAAAGAAGATATGCTTCCCTTTGCTCCTGAAGAGGATCTAATACACGGGTTTGCTGCATTTGGGACCGGGAGAAAGATACCAGTCACCGGACTTACTCATAATGAGAAGGGGTACCCTGATTCAACAAACACCCGTGGAACACTTTTGAATCCTTCATACGTGTTGATGAGAATCGGAAACACTGAACCGATAAAGATGACAAAGCCGGCAGAAAAATCAGTCAGACCAAACCACACTATCGCGAACGGAATCCATGCGAGCGGAGGGATGGGCCTGATTATCTCAATCAGCGGATCAAGCAGCTGATTAACCCGTTCAAACCAGCCGATACAGATACCAAGCGGAACTCCGATCAGGAGAGAGAGCCCAAGACCGATGGCAAAATGCATCAGACTTGTCAGGATATCCACTCCAAGCGTTCCAGCAGTATAAAGACTGATAAAAGCGGTCACTGTATCGGTAAAGGAAGGAAGAATAAACTTGTTCTGGACGATGTAATCAGATAAAACCTGCCAGAATAGTATTGTAGCAGTAACAGATATCGCCAGATACACCGGAGATCGTTTTCCTGCCGATTTATTTGTGTTCATGACGACTTCTCACAATCAGATGTACCTTTGTATATTGCACCGTGCAAGATCATATCTCCCTATAGTATTCAGAAAAGAATCTAGAAAAAAGGTGGGTCCGGAGATCCCGACACCCCATACGAAATTAAACCCCTTGCAGGGTTACTGATTTATCTTTGCCCAGAAACTGGTGTCAAAGAGATCCTGCTCCGTGACAACCTTCTTGATATACCCGAGTGCCTGCTGCTCGGTGGCAAATCCGGTCACAGATTTTATAATGATCGCAGGATCTGCAACCCATTCTCCATCCCACTCATCTAGTGAGAGAGTAATTACAGACGTATCCATTCCAGTCATTGCAGCCATATATCCGGCTGCCTCATCTAAGTTCTCCTTGTTATATGCAGTTGCCTTCTGATGGATTGCCAGCACTTCCTGGACAATGTCAGGATGATCTCTAATCATTTTCCCACTTGCAACAAGCACACAGCAGGCATGATTGGGCGACATTTCTCCGGAATGCACAATGATTGAACCGGCTCCGGCCTTTTTAACCGTTGTTGGAGCAGGTGCTGGCAGGAAGACTGCATCAACTTTGCCTGCAATAATTGCAGTGGTCGCATCTCCGGGTCCCATTGCAATAATTTCAACATCCTTCGTGTCGTCAAGACCCTGTTCCTTCAGCCAGGTGCGAAGAATGGTATCCTGAATCGTGCCTGCAGGGAACGTTGCAATCTTAAGCCCTTTCAGATCAGCCGGAGCTGTGTAATTAAGGCCGGTACGCAGAACCAGGTCAGATCCCTGTGTCTGCACAGCGCCGATAATCTTCGCATCCAGCCCGCTTGCAACAGCAGTCACAAATGGTGCTGATCCGACATAGGCGAAGTCAAGATCTCCTGCAAGCATGGCCTGCATCTCTGGCGCGCCGGTTGGGAAGTTAAATGGTTTCACTTCTTTGATGCCAGAGGATGAAAGTGACTCAACATACCATCCCTTGCTGTAGGCAGTCATAAATGCCATCTGATGAGTACTTGGCTGATACCCGATATTGAGAACCGATTTATCACTAACACCAGCAACAGGTGCAGATGCAGCCGGTTGCTCAGTCGACGTATTCTCTTGTTGTGGGGCCGAAGTACAGCCACAAAGGAAAACCGCCCCTGCCATCAGGGCAAGGACGATGAAAAAGGCAAATGCTCGCTTCATTTCAATAACACTCCTAATACATACTGATGAGATTCAAACAGACTTAAAAGCGTCGAAAAATTCCCATCATTGAAACAAAATTAGTCTATTAGTACATTTATTTTTGATAAATATTGCCCTTTGAGAGAAAATATCAGTAGTTAGTCAGTTCACCAAAAGCATTACGAATCATGAACAGTATTTTGCACTTTCCACAGCCAATGTAAGGAAGGTTATGGCAGATTTTCAAAAATCATCAGGACCTGAATTTTTTGGTCTGAAAACGATCACCACTCTCCCCTTCTGCCATCCTCTGGGAGGATAATTACATGCACAAAGATGTTGTCAGGCAGGGACGCCTTGGAGGAGTGCGAAACTGCGATATTGAATCGTTCCTCTCATCAATGGAAGCAGATCGATATATTGCGAGGGCAGATATCCTCGTTGATATGGCTCATCTGCTGATGCTCATGAGAAATGGGATCGTAGAACCTGAGGTTGGCGCTGCACTGATGCCCCCCTTGCTCACAATGCACCGGACTGGTGTTCCGGATGAAGCATTTGAAGAGCAGTACGAAGATATCCATGCCGGAATAGAATCAGGACTTATCGCAAAAGCCGGTATTCATGCAGGTGGACGGCTGCATATCGGAAGATCTCGCAATGACGAGGTTGCAACCTGTATCAGAATTCGCATCAGAGAAGAGATATTTGACCAACTGGCAGCAATTCTTCGTCTGCGCAAAGCACTTATCGACTGTGCGTCTGAGCATACCGAAACAATAATGCCGGGTTTTACGCATATGCAGCACGCCCAGCCTACAACCCTTGCGCATCATCTCCTTGCCTATGAGCAGGCATTCGGGCGGGATTATGATCGGCTCTCTGATGCACTTGCCAGGGTAAACCTTTCTCCTCTTGGAGCGGCTGCATTCGCTTCAACCGGGTACCCGATTGACCGCAGGATGACCGCTGATCTTCTTGGTTTTGAAGGGCTTGTCCTCAATACCATGGACGCAGTCGCATCGCGGGACGTTGCCGGCGAAGTGCTTGCTGCAGATACACTTCTTCTCACCACATTGTCCCGGTTCTGTGAAGAACTGGTAATATGGAGTTCTGCGTTTGTATCATTTGTAGATCTTGATGAGATCTACTGCTCAACGAGTTCAATCATGCCACAGAAGAAAAATCCGGATGTGGCTGAGATTCTTCGTTCACGCGCAGGGAGTCTGCTTGGAGAATTTGTTGCTGCTATAACAATTACAAAAGGACTGCCCATGTCATATAACCGGGATCTGCAGAACTTAAATCCACACCTCTGGCGGGGAATTGCAGCAATAAGGCGTGATATTGATCTCCTCACAGGAATGATTAGTTCGGCCAGGTTTCAGACTGACCGAATGAGAGAAGAAGCGGCAAAGGGATTTTCCACTGCAACAGAACTTGCAGACCAACTAGTCAGAGTACTTGGACTTCCGTTCAGAACTGCCCACCACATTGTGGGCCATTCGGTAAAACGAGGACAGATAGATCTGCAAACCCTGAATGAAGCAGCAGTTGAAGTAACCGGGTCAGACCTTTCTTCACGCGGCCTTACTCAGGAGATGATTGAAACTGCACTAGAACCATCATCCGGGATTGCAGTACGGATTCATCAGGGGGGACCTGCTCCCGTTGCAACACAGGAAGCAATAAAGGAGCGCAGCCAGGTGCTGCTTGTAAATCAGAATGATCTCCAGAAGCGGGTAGAAGCCGTTGATGGAGCCATTGTAGAACTAATCAAAGAAGCAGAGAGGATTGCGGGGAATGAGTAACAAAGCAGAGATAGCAGAGACTGGTGATCTGGTCCGATGCACGATTGGATCCGAAGAGACAGAGGGGACATATATCACCGGGCGCGACGGTATGGCAGTGGTCAAGCTCAATTCAGGATATAATATCGGTGTTTTGGAGGATGCCTGCACCCTGGTGAAAAAGCAGAAAGCAGCAGAACCAATAGAACCTGCGGAAATTAAGCAGGACTCATCGCTTCCACCTGTTTCAATCATCTCAACCGGCGGAACGATTGCAAGCAGAATAGAGTACCGGACCGGCGCAGTAACCAGTCAGTTCCGGGCCACCGATATTCTTCATGCAATTCCCGGCCTTTCATCAATTGCCAGGTTTCAAGCAGTCCAGCTCAGTAATATTCTCTCAGAAAACATGACTCCGGCAATCTGGCAACAACTAGCGCGGGCAGTGCATGATGAGATCGCGGCTGGAGCGCAGGGAGTCATCGTAACACATGGGACTGACACCATGGCATACAGTGCAGCAGCAGTTAGTTTCATGGTACAGACACCCATCCCAATTGTCTTTGTAGGCTCACAGCGATCTGCAGACCGGCCGAGCAGCGATAATCTGATGAATGGATTGTGCGCCGCCACTGCTGCAACTGCAGATCTTGGAGAAGTGGTTGTGGTTATGCATGCCGGCACCAGTGATGATATCTGTGCAGTTCACCGGGGTACCCGTGTCCGGAAGATGCACACCTCCCGGCGTGATGCATTTGTAAGTCATGGTATCCCCCCGGTAGGAACAGTCACCTACCCGGATCTGGCAATCTCTTTTTCAAACGATGTAGTCAGACGTGGGGCACAGACTCTTTCACTTGATGAAGCACTTGATGACCGGTGTGGTCTTCTGTATTATTATCCAGGAATGGATCCTGCAATACTGAATGGGTACACCGGATATCACGGATTAATCATAGCCGGAACAGGATTAGGTCATGTAAGCAGTGCGTTCATAACCCGGCTGCGGACACTTATCGATGACGGCCTTCTGGTGGTGATGACATCACAGTGTCTGTATGGAAGAGTCTGTGACCGTGTTTATGATACCGGGCGTGATCTGCTAAAAGCCGGAGTCATTGAAGGAGAAGATATGCTGCCAGAAGTTGCGCTTGTAAAACTGATGTGGACCTTGGCAAACACGGGGTCTGCGGCAGAGGCATGTGAATTAATGCGCAGTAATCTCAGGGGCGAGATGTGCCGGAGGTCCCTTGCATGAGTATTGAGCAGTATGATTATGCCGCTCTCGGCCTCGTTGCCGGAATTGAGATTCACCAGCAGCTCAACACTGCAGAGAAACTCTTCTGCCGGTGTCCGACCACCATCAGGGAAACAAGTGAGTCATGCGGTGAATTTTCCCGTTATCTCAGGGCAACGAGATCTGAACTTGGTGAACTTGACCGCGCTGCTGAAGAAGAGATGATGCAGGTTCGAAAGTTCAGATATCTCAGGTATGATACAACCTGCCTGGTAGAGAATGATGAAGAGCCACCTGCGCCACTCAACCAGGAAGCACTCCGCATTGTCCTGACCATCGCAAAACTCACAGGAATGACTCCGGTGCATGAGATCCACACCATGCGAAAACTCGTTATCGATGGATCAAATACGTCAGGATTTCAGCGCACAGCCCTGGTAGCCATGCAGGGAAGTCTTCCGGGTGGCGCTATCATTGAAACCGTATGTCTGGAAGAAGAGGCAGCACAAAGGATTGAGGATGCATTCTTCTCACTTGATCGCCTTGGAATTCCACTCATTGAAATTACCACTGCGCCCTGCCTCCACACCCCACAAGCAGTACAGGAAACCGCTGCGCTCATCGGCATGTACCTCCGTTCAACCGGATGCGTCAAACGCGGCATTGGAACAATTCGCCAGGATGTGAACATTTCAATCAGGGATGGTACGCGCGTTGAGATTAAAGGAGTTCAGGAACTTGATCTGATCGCTGAAGTCGTCAGACGCGAGGTCGGGCGGCAGGTAAACCTTCTCGCAATCAGGGATGAACTCATTGCGCGTGGTGCGTCTGTCGAGAGTGAACCGGTTGAGGTAACTCACCTGTTCAAAGAGAGCACAAGTAAGATCCTGAAAAAAGCAAAGATGATCCTTGCTATCAGACTGAACCATTTTGCCGGTCTTGTTGGTCGGGAGATACAGCCAGGGCGCAGATTGGGCAGTGAGATGTCAGACTATGCAAAGAAGTGTGGTGTTGGCGGTCTGTTCCATACCGATGAACTTCCTGCATATGGGGTCAGTGAGACAGAGGTAGCAGCGCTAAAGCAGGCACTCAATGCAGGTGAAGATGACTGTGTAATACTTGTTGCAGACACCCCTGCACGTTGTCGGTGCGCAATTACCCAGATCATCCGTCGTGCAGAACTGGCACTTGTTGAAATCCCAAAAGAAACCAGAAAGATGCTGGAAGAAGGATCCACATCATATATGCGGCCACTGCCTGGCGCGGCACGCATGTATCCGGAGACCGATGTTCTCCCTGAGCGGATCACCACCGCTCAATGGGATGCCATTCAGCTTCCAGAACTTCTGACTGATCGAATCGAGCGGTATATACGCGATTATCATCTGGATCGTGAAGTCGCAAGGCAACTGGCATATTCAGAGCGAAGTCAGTCTTTTGAAGAAGCAGTAAGTGCGGGAATAAAGCCCAGTATTGCTGAACGTGCCTTCAACTCTACACTACGAGAATTAAGTCGCGATGCAGTCCAGGTAGAAACCATCAGCAATGCAGCAATCATGGGACTTCTCACTGCAGTCCGGAATGGAAAAGCGGCAAAAGAAGCAATACCCGCAGTCCTTACCGCTCTGGCAGAGGGGAAAGAGCTTGATGATGCACTGGCTGATCTGGCTCCGACTGTCTCTTCATCAGATCTTGCTGAAATTGTGGCAAATATTGTCAGAGATCGGATGGAGTTTGTAAAAGAGCGTGGTCAGGCAGCAGCCGGGCCACTCATGGGTGTAGTCATGAAAGAAGTACGTGGCTCAGTTGACGGAAAGGCAGTCAGTCAGGCACTGCAGACAGCGATTGCAGATGCACTTCGTGAATGACCAAGACGGCATACAGATGAAACATTTAACTGATGAGAACTGGCAATAGTATAGGCATTTTATAGGTGATCTGAATGGGCAAGACAGGCACAACAGAATGGAACCAGGTACGTGGGAGCAAAGGTCAAATCAGGCTTGTTCCCCGGAAAGAAGCGACAAATAAGAAGCCAGGCCCGAACCAGCGGTTCAAGGCCCAGTCAACACTCAAGAAACTTGAGCGGAACGCAAACCGCGGCCGTGGACGTGATGGAAGACCGGCACCAGGCCGTACACCATCACGCGGTCGTGGTGGAAGAGGAGGACGCGGGGGTCCGGGTCAGCCACAGGATCTCAGAACAATGGCAGCCCGCCGCCGGATCACCAGGGCAAAAGTCTCAGTGCTCGGACCAAAGGCCCGTTCGAAATAATCTGAATATCTGAACCCTTTTTTTCCAGCGGCAGACTTCATTAATTCTGCAGGACAGTAAGTACTATGGATAAGAAACTCGCAGTCTCTGCATTTCAGTATGGTGAACGATCCAAATCTGAACTGATGATTGCGTCTCAGCTGGTTACGGTATTATCCGGCCTTAAAGGCGAAGAACAGGCAGGCGGGAGAAAAGTCACCCTCCAGTGCCTTGAGTCTGTGCGTATGGAACTGCAATTTGCACTCCGGTCTACCGGTCTCCCCGATTTCCAGCGCGCCATAGATTCGATGAACCAGGCTATCAGTCTTGTTGAAAGTAATGATTTTGATAGCGCAGTCAGACAGATTGGTTCATCCATCAGTGCAGCTACCACGGTAGCCCAGCATGCATGGCAGGAACTTGAAAAACATGAATATATCTGAGCTTAAGCAGTTCTTCGCATCCAGGCGATCAATCAGGCGATATCAGGACCGGGAGGTCGCCCCGGAACTGATAGATCAGATTCTGTCCCTGGCATCTTCTGCGCCTACTGCAGGCAATGCAGAATCCTGGGATGTGGTGATCGTCAGTGATCCAACCGTCCGTGAATGTCTTGCTGATGCAGCTCTGAGACAGGAACACGTAGCAAGTGCCCCGGTTATCCTGGTAGTTTGTGCAAATTATGTGAGATCCATGGCCAAATACAATGACCGGGGTATCTTGTATGCACTTGAAGAGGCAACGATTGTAGGATCATATCTGATGCTTGGAGCTCATGCTGCAGGCCTTTCTTCCTGCTGGACCGGGGGATTTGACGATGAACTGGTTCGTGAGACACTGGGTCTTCCGGCACATATCCGCCCGGTCACCATTCTGACAATCGGATATGGAGCTGAATCAGCAATCTCCCTACCGAGAAGAAATGTGCAGGAACACATCCACCAGGATGGATGGTAAGCAGAATCTGGCATCTCCTCTCTCCATTTACAAATAATTATGACTAACTTTCTGGTTGTGCTGGAATCAGCATGGGTCATCAAAGACGTAAGGTCGGTTGATGATGCGATTGGTATCGCGATTAGTGAAGCAGGCAAACGTCTCAATCCCTCAGCTAAATTTGTTGAGGTTGAAGCTGGTGTTATCGGATGCCCATCCTGTGAAGAGGAACTTCCCTGTGCACTTCTGGTAGCGCGCACGGCGCTGGTAGGAATGCGAATGGAGATGAAAGTATATCAGGCCGATTCTTCAGAACATGCCGGGAGAATAGCGAAATCTGTGATCGGCAAGGCTCTTCGTGACGTTCCCCTTGAGATTATAGAGGTCGAAGAGGTATGATTGAGGTTGTAGGCCACACTGCAGTTGATCACATCTGCCGTGTTTCCCACCTGCCCGAACCAAACCACTCAACATCAGTCCTGGAACGAACCGTGTTCTATGGTGGCGGAGCAGCCAACATTGCTGCAGGAATTGCAGTCCTTGGAGGAAAAGCCGCCCTCATCAGTGCAGTAGGAGGTGATTTTGCAGGAAGTGAATATGAAGCATGGATAGACAAACTCAGGATAGAAAAACGGTTCTTTGTCATTCCGGAGGCAAATACCGCAACAGCCTTTATGTTCACAGATCCAGCGGGCAACCAGATGACATTTTTTGAGTGGGGGGCATCAACAATATTTGCAACCGCAAAGGCTCCTTCCCTCTCATTTGTTCATATGGCAACAGCAGATCCCGAATTTAATGTCAGGGTAGCTGAACAGGCAGCCTTTGCCAGTTTTGATCCCGGTCAGGACCTGCATCGGTATACTGTAGAGCATCTGAATGTTATCCTGGATAATATTGACATTCTGATTGCAAATCAGCATGAATATGACGGAATGTGCAACACTCTTGGACTCACCAGAAAGGAGCTGACTGCACGAGTACCACTCGCTATTGAGACCCAGAGTAGTGCAGGAAGTCTTGTCACCGAGAGAGATACAACGACCCGCGTTCCTGCGGTTTCAGTTGTCTGCAGAGATCCCACCGGTGCAGGAGACGGATTTCGTGCCGGATTCCTGACTGCATATGCTGAAGGATTTGATCCGATAACTGCAGTTAAAGTAGGCACGGTCACAGCATCATTTGTTGTTGAACATGCCGGATGCCAGACAGCTCTTGCAGACCGGACCCGTATGCAGGCACGATATCAGGAGCAGTTCGGATCGTTTCCGACTGCCGGTGAACCACGAAATTTCTAAGTGCAACCGGGGGTGAATTATGAATCAACAAAGCCGCACCGAGAGCTCAGTCGGGATAGAATCGATGTCGAAGTATATCTTCACTGCGCCCGGCTGGCCGAAATCAATTCTGATATTAATCATCCTCGGTTTACTTATGGAAGCGCTTTCCTGGCGTCTTTCTCCCGATTTCAGATATTTTGGAGTTCTGTGCTTTATTATCCCGGGTCTTTTAGCACTCATTACAACCCGGCCACTCATCACCATCATCGGAAAGCAGATGACCTGGAACCGGAGTGCACTTCTTGCCGTTTCCTGCACGCTGTTTTCAAGCCTCATAACCCTTATCGGTCTGATAATATTACGGGATTTTATTGCGCTGATTTTTGGGATTGCCCTTGCTTTCATCTTCGGACTCAGACTTTTAATCCTGGTATCCATTGCAGATTACCGGATGACCCGGGTTGTTCTTCCTGCAGTAATCCAGAGTCTTGCAGGATATGCCGGAGGCCTGCTCATATTTACTGATCCCTTTAAAATCCTTACCCCGGTCCTTTTTCTTCTCTTTGGTGCCGGGTTTGCCGGCCTTATCTGGCTGATTGACCGGCCGCTTAAACGGGCTTTCAAAATACGCGGTCTTGAATTTCTAAACGCATTTATCGCTCACCTGACCGATGGATCGCGTAGTATGGAAGATTTCTTTCGGGGAATAGGTGAAGAGGCCTTTGTTCCACAGGTGAGTATTTTTTTCAGAAGGGAAGGAAAGCAGGACCTCATCTTTACCATCCCAAACGTCCATCCCGGCCCTATGGGAGAGATTGGGGGAGGAAACCTTCCGGCAATACTTCGGGATCAATTCCCTGAAGAAGTGATGGTGGCACATGGATGTGCAACGCATGATTTCAATCTGGTATCAGAATCAGAGATTGAAAAACTGGTTGTTGCAGTAAATAAAACCAGGGAATCATTACAGTATTCATCCGATGCCGCAACATCTGCGAGGATCTATGAAGGAACGGTCTCAATCCTTTATCAGCGAATCGGGGATGCACTCCTGATGGTAAGCACCCGATCGCCAGATAAGACAGAAGACCTTGACTTTTGTATAGGACATGCAATTATCTGTGAAGGACACCGGACAACCCCCCATATCGGATTTGTAGATGCACACAACTGTATAGGAGATGAGATAGCATCCATCAGACCGGGGACCCGCACAGCACATGAATATTTTTCAGCAGCCTGCCAAGCCTTTTCAAAGTGGCCAGAGATGAAGACTTCACTACTATCGATAGGATATGCACATATTCCTCTTCCCTTTGAACGTAATGACGGGATCGGAGATATTGGTCTGCAGGTGCTCATCTGCGAGGTAGCAGGTCAGAAGACAGCATACCTTCTCCTTGATGGTAATAATATGGCCTCTGGTGCACGTGAAGAAATACGGGATGAAGTTCTTTCACGCGTTGATGAAGCAGAGATTATGACCACAGATACCCATGTTGTAAACACAATATCAGGAAAAAATCCAGTAGGTATGCGGGTTCCCCCTGCAGAACTGATTCCATTTATTGATGAAGGAGTATCTCAGGCACTTGATGATCTAAGCCCGGCAACTGCAGCCGGTAGCTCAGCATCCTGTGAAGGAGTGGTTATTTTTGGATCAGATTCTATTGCACAACTTGCAAGTATTGTGAACACAATCCTGGTGTATATTATTCCAATAAGTGGAGGGATGCTCCTGCTGGCGGTGGTCCTTTCAGTAATTGCCTATATGGTCCTTTCATGAATCTCTGGTGAGAAAAAAGATATGATAAAACAGATACACAAAAAGAGCATGAACCAGAAGGAGATAACGGTGTTATGAGCTTTTTTCAGCCAGTTGAAGTAATTCCCCCGGGTGTCAGGCAGGCTGAGTTCAGAGCCCGGCTTCCTGCCTGGAACCTTCTGCTCAGAGGAGCCCTTTCCGGTGCATATATCGGGATGGGTGCCTGCCTGATGATCTTTGTAACCGCAGGGATTGAGATACCCCTTGGAGCAGGATTTACCCGGTTTATTGCCGGATCCGTCTTTCCCCTGGGAATTATAATTTCAGTTCTGACCGGTGCAGAACTCTTCGCAGGTGACGGAATGCTGACCGTGATGGCTGCATTCGGACATAAGATTTCATGGTTTGAAGTGTTCAGACTCTGGATGCTGGTATGGGTTGGCAACATGGCCGGTGCTCTTTTTTATGCAGCACTCATGGCATTTGGCGCCTACTCGCTTGTCGGAACTGCAGGGAGCACAGAGATAACATCAGTCGGGGTAGCTGCAGTCAGTATTGCCGCAGTAAAATGTAGTTCACCAGGGTTTTACGCAGGTATCTCCCTGTTTGCTAAAGCCATAATCTGTGGATGGCTGGTAAATATTGCTGTACTTCTTGCAATCTGTGCAGATGATGTCATCGGAAAAATTCTGGGAATATGGTTTTTGATGATGACCATGATGGCAACCGGGCTTGAACACGCAGTCACCAACATGGCCCTGATATCATCCGGACTCCTTGCTGCTTCACGGCTCACCCCTCTGCAGGTAGCGCAGGTAGGCCCTGATATCGCAAACCTTGGATGGATAGAGATGTGGACCGGGAATCTAATCGGAGCATCCCTCGGGAATCTTCTTGGAGGTCTGCTCTTTGCTGTGCTCCTGTACTTTACCGTGGTTCGAAAGAAAAAATATAATTAATTATTCTTTTAATTGCTCAATCTAATTTCAAAATCGCAATATTTTTACTGATGGTTCCTGTTTATTCAATATATTCTTCGTACCGGTGAACACGACAACTCACCGGGAAGGGAATACCAATAGTTGAGATAATTGCATCACCCCGGTCAAGCGTCTGAATCTCAAGATCCAGAATTCGCAGATCATGTTTGGCTGATGACGCAATGATCTCCCGGTCATGGCGGTCTGCAAGTCCCATGATGACAAATGTGTTCATCTGTGCAAGAATCCTGGGATCTATGTTTTTTGGCTGCTGGGTTATGGCACAAAGGCCAACTCCGAATTTTCTGCCTTCCATCGCAATCTCCCGAAATATCCCGGTCTTCTCTGAATCCATAGAAAGAACCCGTTGCGCCTCTTCAACCGTTATAAGGACACGGTGTTGTCCTGCTTCACTATCCACACCGGATTGCATAATATTTCTGAACCGATGAAACACACCACGAGAGAGAACTGATAAGAGGAATAATTCTGCAGCCTCACTCATCCGGGGAATGTCGATCAGGACTACCTTATGTTCAAGGAGATCATCAATGATACCAGAAACCGATGACTCTGATTTATAAAGGAAAACTGATGCAATATCTACCAGAGTCTGAATCTGTCTCTGTACGACCCTGAGCGCGTCAGGACCTGCACTTCTGACCCGTTGAGCGATGTCCTGATGATCCCCGATATACGCAGTAGTCTTGATATGGGAAGGGAGGGACTCAACCTCTTCATTCAGGAAAAAGTCGATGATATCATGACCAGGGAAAGGAGTGAGCAGATTCACCACTTCACGTTCGGCTGAAGAGAGATCAAATATCAGGGTCAGATCAGTGATATCCAGATCATCATAACTTATCAGGAGTTGCTTCATTTCAAGTTCTGTCCGGACCATCTCATTTTGAATTGAGTACACTGAAAGACCTTTATCTGCATTAGAATGATGAAGAAGACCCCGACTCTCATAATCTGAACTCATCCCTGCAGCATACTCGCCATGAGGATCGATAATGAGCAACCCAAAATCCCGCGCGTTAATTGCTGAGGCACAGAATACCTTCATGAAGTTACTCTTCCCCATACCCGTTGTTGCAAAGACACCGATATGCTCTGAAATGACCCGGGTTGGAATGCAGACTGGCAGTCCGGGCACTGGACGCTGCCCGCTTACTACCAGACCTACTTCGATCTCACCCATGAACCGGTTCAAAAAGAGAATATCCTCAGCATTCAGGGGTCTGACCAGAGAAAACCGTGTAGGCATAGTACGCGGTTTTCTCAAGAGCTCATCTTCCCCGATACACCCGAAGGGATATGCATCTACCATGAGTGACGTAGATTTCAGATCACCTGATGAAGGCATTTCTCCGTGCCTGATTCCGGTAACCCTGGCAAAGTAACGAAATTTATTCTTTTGATCATCAACCACAATGAGATCGCCAATACTCATAGGAGACGATTCAGGGACCATGCACGTATAGTGCAGAACACTGGTTCCGATAAGAACGCTTTCAGAAAAAGGCAGACCGGGCATGAGATATTATTCTAAATTCACTCATAAAATAGAATGTCTGCTCATGAACATACAAGTCAGAGGAATGAGATACAGTACTTATTAGAACACAGCCAGATGTTCTATCACATAAGGCCTGTTGGCCAGGATATTATTATGTCAAAAAGGGCAGTAGAAGCGGTTTTTCAGGGACTATACCTCCTATGTGACATCAGGGGAGTCCTTCGGGAGACAGTTCCCCACCATCATTTTTCACAGGAACAACAAGAAAAGACAGGAAAGACACTAGATAAATTGGAAAAACAGATCGCAATTCTGCGCGAGGAGTTACTCAAATGAACTGTGGAGAAGGAATTGATACCCGTCAGGTTGATGAACTGTTCATTAATCTCGACCCTATCCAGGCAGGAGGACGGCTTACGGTCGATGCCATGAAAGCAGTCCTTGCTTATGGTGACGGATATTCGGTCTGTGACAACTGTGAAAAGCCTTTTCGGTTAGATTGCATTAAAAAACCTCCGTTGGCAAAGTTTCATGAAGACCTGGCTGCTTTTGTCAACATGGATGTAGCACGGCTGGTTCCCGGTGCACGGCGCGGATTTCAGGCAGTATCTGATACCTTTGTGAAAAAGGGTGATTCAGTGCTGCTTACTGCATATTCACATTATACCGAATTTCTCTCTGTAGAGCAGGCAGGAGGGATTCCTCATGAGGTCCTGGCAGATGACCGCCATATCATTACTGCTGACGCGGTTGCGGCACGAATCGAAGAAGTTACCCATACTACCGGAAAATCTCCGGCACTGCTCTTTGTTGAGGAGGTTGATTACCAATATGGAAATGTCCACCCGGTCAAAGAGATCGCCAGGGTAGCTCATCAGTATGATATCCCGGTGCTGTGCAACGGCGCGTATACCGTTGGGATAATGCCGGTAGATGGAAAAGATCTCGGGGCAGACTTTGTCGTCGGGTCTGGGCATAAGAGCATGGCAGCACCAGCACCTTCAGGAATGCTTGCTACAACATCAGAATGGGCTGAACAACTATTCAGGACTACCAGAATTCAGGGCGATCTCACCGGCAGGACTTTTGGAGTGAAAGAGGTTGAAATGATGGGGTGTACTCTGATGGGAGTTACATCTATTGGAATGATGGCATCCTTCCCTCATGTAAAAAAGCGGGTGCAGGAGTATGATAAACACCTGGCGAGATGTAACCTGATCGTAGATGCTCTCTGTTCTATTGAGGGGACAAAAGTCCAGAGCGAGTACCCCCGTCGCCATCCGCTAACCCGGATGAACACTTCAGACTCTTTTGACACTGTTGCAAAGGTACACAAAAAGAGAGGATTCTTCCTGCTGAGTGCGCTTCGGGAACGGGGGATTACCGGGATTATTGCCGGATCAACCAAAGTATGGAAGTTTAATCCATATGGCCTGACTGATCAGCAGGCACAGTATGTAGCTGATATGTTTGTTGATATTGCAAAAACCGAAGGGCTCTCGGTTCACACACCCTGATCCCCCAATTTTTCATTCTCAATTGGGATCATAGAAATGACTTCCTTATGACATATTTTCATATGTGTTAGCAAATCAATCCGCTGTAAATATTATCAGATAGAAGAGGAGGGAAAAGTTATCAAACGATTTCCCCGTTCAATGCAGTAATTCTCTCACCTGAACGTACCAGATCATGGATCAGATCATCAGTCCTGATATTGTCTTCCATCTCTGCTATCACCTGCTGCCCTGCTGCAGTTGCAGGTTTTGGGGGAAGAACACCACAGGATGTGTCACCCGGTTCATTGGTGAACGTTCCAATTTTTCGCGCGAGGGCGATGATATCCTCCTTATCATATCCGATGAGTGGTCGAAGGACAGGCATTTCTATGCCAGATGAGATAGTAACCAGATTGGAAAGAGTCTGGGTAGCTACCTGACCAAGATTGTCACCCGTGATAACCCCTGGAAACCCAGTCTGGATAGCACGTGCTGCAGCCATTTTCAACATTCCCCGTTTACAGAGAACACACCTGAACCGTGGATCTGCATCTGACATAAGACGGGTGAAAAATGGCTCTGCATGAATGATAGTCAGATGGACCGGCAACCCCGGAGTCCATAATGAGAGTGCAGCCAGATTTCGCAGAACGTTTGCGCGGCAGTCACATCCGGCATACCTGCCGGTATCAATATACAAATGCGTTACTTTAACGCCCCTTTTCATCATCAGCCAGGCTGCAACCGGAGAATCAATCCCAGCTGAGAGAAGCGAAAGAAGCGATCCCTGGGTGCCATAAGGAAGACCACCAGGACCGGAAATCCGGGTATCATATGCAATTCCTCCTTCTTTTCGCGCCTCTAAAAAAATCTCATAATCTGGACTAGTAAGATCAACCGTGATCCCGGGCACCGCTTCATATACTGCCGATCCTGCCTGCGCTCCTAGTTCCTGGCTGGTAAATCCAGGAACCTGATCCCGCCGCGCCCGGATAGCAAAACTCATTCCCGGCTTTAAATGACGGACACCAAGACTTACTGCAACACGGCTGAGAGATTCGATGGAAGACTCAGTAAGGAGGGCCGGAGCAATATCAACGACCCCGAACACCCTGCTTACAACCGGCAGGATGGCATCAATATCCCCGGCTTCAATCAGAATTCTGCTTCTGTTATCCTGAATGGTATGATCAAGGTGGTAACTCGTCAGTGCTACATGAATATTATTGACCAGAACTTTCATGAACTGCCGCCTCACCGGTTCACTCTTAAGAAAGAGTTCCCCGAACCGTACCATTATCGCTCCCGGTCTGCCGCTCTCCATTGGTTCACATAGATTGACGGCTGGTGGGATAGGTGCTTCGGGTCAGTTCAGACACGGTATAAAAAGATGAACGATCGTGAGGAACAAAGTCTATACGATCAGACGGTCAGGTGTACGTAATGGCTCCTAAAAAGAAGAAGGATGCAGACTCAGTAAAGGAGGAAGCACCTCTCAAGCTCTTCTATATTTTCTACAGCCAGGAGCGCTGGGACAATTGGATTAAGGCGCTCAGTGAGGCTGATTTTAGCGGAGGAGCGGATGATGAAGAGATGCCTGAAGGATATATGATGCTATCCAGTTTTAATCAGGATATCTGCATCGAAGTTCTGAAGATCATTAAACTCTATCAGAATAACCGGTTCTCAAAAGAAGACGCATTACAGCGGATTATTGATGTCGAACTTATCGTCATGAATCAGACTGTTGAAGGCGAACTTGCAGAGATGATAGAGTCGCTCCAGTTTTCTATGCTTGTGCTCTTTGCCGCATCAAAGATGTTTCTTGAAGGAGGATACGAAGAAGATATCAAGGCACTCGTGAAGAAAGGAAAAGGGATTGACGAAGAGAAGATGGAAGAAGTCCTTGATGTTGCAGCAATGATCGGCGCAAACGTTATCAACGGCAAATCATGTTGTGGCAGGTATATCAAAGATAGTGATGATCCAGGTATGTTTGATGAGTGGCTGATTGAAGTCGAGACCATGAATGAAGCGATGGGCACTCTGAAAAACTTTGATGAGGAGGCAGGCGAGGGTTCGTGATAGCATCACGTGCCCGGCTTCGCTACCACCGGCAGCTTGGAAGATTAGTCGGGTACCGTCTCCCTGAAGGTGCGTTTCATGGAGCAGTCATAGAGGCATTATTCTCAATTCCCTATGATGCCTTTGACCGATCTACCAGAGAACAGATTATTGCGTTTCTCAAAGCATTTGTGCAGTGCAAATGCCGTGACCAACCACTTTGTGGATGTCCGGAACGCAAATTTGCAATTGAAGTGATTGAACTTAGGGAGTCAGGACTTGATCACCGGCAGATCAGCGAATTTCTGTTAGATGAATATGGAATTGAGATCTACGCAGCAGATCTTTTAAGTTTTCTTGAAGAATCAGTTCATCTGCTTGAAGCAATCAGAGATGTGGCAGAGCAGACCGGTGTTCGCCAGGTCCGCATCCGAACAGAAGAACACATAACTGCTATTGAGAAAGGTGTTCCAATAACCTGATTGCAGGAAACCTAAACCAGAGAGATTTAAGTTAATCTCTGCTTTTTTAATTTCAGATATTCAGTTCACTCTGCAACGATAAGAGTGAAAAAAAGGTGAAAACGACCCATTACTTATAATCAGAACGGTTTTGATTATTGATCAGGGATTAAAAAGAAAGAGAAACGGTAACTATTTCCTCTTCTTATCCATCGCCTGCTGCTTAACAAGATTTCTGATGCGTTCTGCCGTACTTCCCTTAAAGTCGGTCAGATCCTTCTCCTGAACAACCGCAACTTCAGGACCGGTTACTGCAATTGCATCGGCAAGGACATGATCGAGTTTCTTTGCCCGTTCCCAGCATTCATATGCTTCTTCATTTCTCCCAAGACCGCCGGATAGAGTTATTGCTTTAAATGCCCAGAGGTCAGGATTTGACGGGTATATTGCCAGAGCCTGATCATATCGCTCAACTGCTTCTTCATATTTACCCTGATAAGAGAGTTGATCAGCCTCAAGAGCGAGAGCATCAGCTTTATTGAGAAGCATATCGCGCTTACTCAATAGTTTTTTTGTTGCGTTCTCGGTCATATTTTCACCAGTATATTCGTATAAAGTACTTGTCCTTTGAGTATTTGAGAATATGGGGAAGGCTGGTTGAGATATCAGAATTCCCGGATATGACTTATATCCACCATAAATTCTAAAAAGGAGTCAATTCACCAATAAAAATAGTAAATTGTCTTCACCAAAGTCAAGGAGACAGACTCCTGAAAACAGAACAGGAAAAGGTATTCATATTTATAATATTATCATCAAGATCAAATTAAGCTCATGGAAAATAAATACGAGATTTCATCCTCCCTGCAGTCTCTCATTGATCATATTGAAGAGCAGCTTGATACACGGATTTATCTCCAGCGTAAGCAGGATGCCCCTAAAAAGGGCCTTTTGCTTGATCAATACTCATTCCAGTCAGGCAGGAATGTAATCGTATTCTCAAATCAGCAGATTGGAATGCTGAAGGATTTTGTCATCGCACAGAACGCAATCAAACTTCTTTTAAAAGGGATTGCAGCCAAAAATTCCGGATATCGTGTTCTCTCATTTGATGCAAAATCTGCTACCCTTGGAATGGAACAAATTTATCTTGATGTCTTAAAAGATGAAAAAACCCGCCATCTGGACTTCTGGATAAAAAAGAA
>Ga0351901_1129_pt2 | contig 18675 bp, 10 predicted proteins | sample BONcelHT113001D4_FD_206875 | JGI IMG/M metagenome (GOLD analysis project Ga0351901, IMG submission 206875) | Enriched cells from coal bed in the Powder River Basin, Montana, United States - BONCAT cells T11 rep1 HSBNCT.T11.300.1.D4 ...
GTTTCAGACACCGCTTTGCTGAATATCGGCGGTCACGTACAGGTCTCCGCCGATATTCAGCAAAGCGGTGTCTGAAACGACCGTGTTGGCGTCGGAAACAATCACACTCACCGCTATCGCTGCGGAAATGCCCTTTATTGCCGACGTATCAGCGACGACGTTCATCGTATGGTCCGTGTGTGTCCTGAACTCGGCATTCCCGGTAGTGGTGATCTCGCCTCCGACATTCACTGCGGCATTTGTCACGGCAACCCCGATTGAGGGTGAAACCCCAAACTCCAGGAAGGGTATAGCCTTGACATCGGCGTAAACGCTCGCATCGGCCTTGAAGTCCCGGGCAGAGATCTGAGAACCGGCGGCGATGTCGATGGAAGCATCGCCCGTCACCACCGAGACAGCCCCCCCAATCGTCGTCAGCATTTCGAAGATGCCACCGATCGTATTGAGCGCCGTGCCGGTCATGGTGCCGTCTTCGGCATAGAGCCTCCGGTTGTCGGAGCTCGCCAGGATGGTCACATCCCGGCCGCTGATCACGGCGCCGGACGCTATGGTCACGTCTACATTAGAAACGTCGACATCGACCAGGGGCGTGACCAAGGCGCTCTCGTCCATGGCCTTGATCGTGATGTCGCCGGAGGTGGCGATATCGGTCACGCCGGCAACCTTTGTCTCTGCGAGGAGTTTTGCCCCCGTGCCAATGTTGATATGCAACCCGGTGAGGTTTATGTCACCCGCATAGCCTGTTGAGCTGCTGGTCGAAACCGTAACCCCGGTATAGACATTGATGTTGTCGGCGGTGACGTCGAGCTTGTGTCCGCTCAGGGTGAGGTCGCTGTAGATTGTGACGGTATCCCCGCCGTCGAGGTTCTTGTTAAGGCTGCCAGCGTTGATGATCAGGTCGCCATAGAAGGTGCCCATTCCCCATACGTTGCCGTCAGGGTCCTGCCCCACATGGACGTATTCTGTGGTAGCCGGCGCATTGTACCCGGTGTTGATGGTTAGGGAGCCTGTCGGTGCGTTGATATAGGTGTAGGTTGTCCCGATATCCGTTTCATCCACGATCGTGATTTTGCCGTTATAATCGAACACATGCACGCGGTTGGCGATCGAAGGGCGCGCATCGAATACAAAATTATCAACGTGGCCTGTCCAGTTGACAGACTCAAATTCGCCCCCGAAGGTCACCATGGAGTAGTTGCCGCTGCCGAGGTTCAGATAGTCGGAATCATAACTCGTGTCATCGGCCATGATTTTTAACGCAGGCGCGAATTTTTCAGAGGTTCCCACATACGACTCAAATGAATCGTAATATCCCTCGCCCAGATCAATCGTCAGAGATTGTATTGCTTTTTCGAAAGTGATGGGCGCGAATGAACCCGAAACGGCATAACCGATGCCCCCTTCGTATAACTGAACCGTATCGTTACCAGCCGTGGCTTTGATGACGAGGTTTTTGGCGCTCTCGACGTTTGAGTATGTGAGCACCACATTGTTGTTCAGCTTTATATCCCCCGTACCGAACGTGATGGTCTTTGCGGATGTCCCTCCCTGCACTTCGTAAACGATCTTGTCATTTCCGCTCCCGCCGTCAATTTCGAGCGTGGCTGTCGCTGGGAATTGCCCAACAGTGATCGTGTCGTTCCCCATGCCGGTGTTGACATAGACATGGCCGGAGGGCTGATTGAAGGTATAGGGTGTGAACTCTCCCCTTTCCCCCGTGATGTGCAGGCTGCTGTCCTTGCTGATCCTGAGCGAGATGTCCCTTGTGATCGGAGACTCCACGGATGAGAAGCCGGTCACGGGTAATTCCTTCACCTCCCCCGGAGTGCTTGTTTCCGCTACTACTGTTGGGATGCTGCCGCCGGGGTTTGTGATGAGGATGGAGAGGTCCTGGACTATCGTGAGATAGCCTCCGGCCGCGATATTTGCGGCCAGGCCGGCCACCACATCCTCCAGGCCGTCATTTTCCCCTGCCGTGTAGCTGTAACTGACGCCATCCACCTTCATGCCCCAGGACTGGCCCGGTCCGACGCCACCGCCCAGGGTGACCCTGGCAGTGCTGTCGGCAGCATAGGTGAACGTGCGGTCCGTGGCCGCGGAGTTGTCCACGACCGACTCGAACCCGGCAAACCTGAGCTTGTCGGTATCCCGGGCAATGACCCCGGCATCGTCAGACATGGCCGTGAAGGCCACGTTTGAGTAAGTCCCGCCGGTGAGCGTAAGGGTGTCCGTGCCTTCCGCCACGCCTGAAGGGTTCATCGGTATTTCCAAATGCATGGCACTGCTGACATATCCATAGGGGTTGCCGCTCAGTAAGCCGCTCAAGCTCCCCGTTGCTGTTACGGTGAAGCTGTCATTGTAATCAATAGCGCCGGTTATGTTCTCGATCCCGGAGAAAGTGAACGACTTAGTGGAGGTGGTCAGTGTCCCGGAGTCTGCCCCATCAATGGTCCAGGCACTATTCTGCTCAGGACCGATCAGGATGTCGTTTGCTGAAGAACCGCCGATGATCCCGGTGATGTTGTTCGCGCCCTTGAGACCGGTTGCATAGGCTACACCATAGCTCTGGGTCCAGACTCCATTGACTAAACCCTCGTAAAGGACATCCATTGTCGAGAGGTCGAGAAAAACGGTCGTGGTGTAGGCAGAGTAGTCGAGGATGTTCGTCCCGGCGCCCTCGATATAACCTTCCAGGCCGCCCTGGTCCTCGAAAATGAACGTGTTGATGCCCGAGCCGCCGATAATATTCTCAATGCCCGCCGAAGCACCCAAAGTGTTGGTGCCGTCGCTGACGGACACCTTGCCATCGTTACGCAGGGTAAAGGTGAGGTTTGCCGAAATCCTCGAAAAATCGAGGATATCCTCATCGATTGTGCCGCCGCTGATGATGGTGTAATGGCCCCAGCCGTCGTTAAATATAAAGAGATCATCCGAACTACCGCCCACCACAGATTCTATCCGGGTGCCTGTGGCAGTACTCTCCCCCTGGCTTACCGAAACACTCCCGCTGGTGAACGTAAAGGTCATCGCCTTCGTCACAGCCGAGAAATCGAGGGTATCATTGTCTATCGTCGGCTCTTCACCCGGCCCCAAGATGTAATCATCGACAGTATCAACACCCCAGTCATTCACGAAATAGAAGGTGTCATCACTGTCGGTCCCGTAGAAAGTGTCATTCCCGGACGTTCCGAGGACATTCTCGATATTGCTGACGCCTGTCGTTCCCGGTGCAATCCCGTTCTGAAGATCAACGATTATACCTGTACCGCCGCCGGCGTAGTTATTGTATGCCAGCGTGTCAAACCCCTCGTTGGCGGATTCCACAATGATCTGGGTTCCGCTTACCATGACATAGATGTCGTCCCCGAGCCCGCCGGTAAGTTGGTCGTTCTGGCCGCCCCCGGCGAGGATGTCATTGCCTGCGCCGCCGTAAAGTTCATTGGTTTGCCCGTCTCCGGCAATGATATCGTCCCCCGCGCCGCCGATGACGTTTTTAAAATGGGATATGCCGAGCGTGCCGGTGGCCTTCCCGGCTCCCAAATCCACCGCTACCGCGATCGTGTAATCGGAATAGTCGAGGGTGTTTGTCCCGCCCGCGCCGCCGTCGAGCGTGCCGTCGAAAATCGCGCCGTCCTCGAAGATGAAACGGTTGTTGCCGCTGCCCCCGATAATTTTCTCGAGCATTTCAGCGTTTAAGAGGCTTTTTGTTCCATCAGAAACCGAGAGGACGCCGGTGGCGGAATCTTTAACAATGGTGGTTCCGTCCGAGACCGAGACCTTGCCGTCCCGGTGGAAAATAAAGATCAGGTTGGATGAAACAGCGGAAAAGTCGAGGACGTCGACGCCCTCAAAACCATAGTCAATGAGCGTGTCGCCTCCCCAAGCGCCCTTGAACCGGTACGTGTCGGCCCCCTCGCCGCCGACCAGATTGTTAACCTGGTCGCTTCCGGTGAGGAGATCGCCACCGGATCCACCCGTCACGTCGGATATGTCGGTGAACGTCATAGTGACAATCGGGGACATAACAGCCGTGCCCGAAAGCGACCCGCCTGTGCCGATCCCCGCTATGCCGAGGTTGGCCGCGGCCGTGCAGCCGAGCAGGCTTGCCACCTGCATATCAGAGCCGGTGTCGGTTGAATCGGTGATGACAATGCCGTTCGCAGCAGTGTTGATAGAAGCCGTGAGCCGGCTGTCGGCGGCGTTGATCGCGGCAATCACGTCGCCTACGGTAACCGCATCGCCGATTTTCACGGAAACGGCAGAGCCGTCACGCAGCGTTATGAGCAGGTCATCGATGAAGGGCTTGCCGTATATCGTGCTGCCCGCAATCGTTCCGGCAAGGCCGAGGTCGGTTGCTGCCGTCGAGCCGTTCAGATTTGAAACGGTCAGGCTGCCGATGACGCCCGTGTAGCTCGCCACGTCGATCCCGTTTGACAGGGAATTGAGGCCGGCCAGGAGGGCCTCATCAGCGCTATTTATTTTGTCCAGCAGGTCCTGTACGGTGAGCACGCCGTCCAAATCGATGTCGACATCTCGTCCGTCTTCGAGGGTGATCCGCAGATCGTTGCCCTCCACGAGCCCGATTCCCGATCCGTTGTTGAGCGCGCTGATGAGAGTGTCAGTGGTTATGGACGCCTTTTCCACGCCTGACCCGTTGTTGAGGTAAGCGAGTGGTGTGTTTACAGTCAACCCGACCATGTCCGCGGTGCCGATGAAGCCTCCGACTTTTGCCATCCCGGTTGAGAGGTCGACCAGCACGGGTGTTTTATAGGCGGAGTAATCGAGTGTGTTTTTCCCTGCCGATCCACCCTGAATGATCCCGGCGAAGGACGCGGCATTCTCGAAGACGAAACGGTTGTCCAGCTCACCCCCGATGATCTTTTCAATGCCCACGGTCGGGGTCAGGGAGTTGGTATGGTCCGTAACGGTTATGGTCCCATCGTCGTGGAAGGTGAAAACGAGTTCCTTTGTCGCATCGTTCTCGACGACCGCCGAGAAGTCGAGGGTGTCAATGCCGCCCGCGCCCGAGTCGATTACGGTGTCCGTCCACCAATCGTTGGAGAGCTTGTAGGTATCGGAACCTCCACCGCCGGAAAGGGTGTTGTCGCCGACGCCTCCGGTGATGATATCATCTCCTGATCCGCCGATCACATTTTGAATATTGTTGATTGAACCCGCGCCGGTCGCCGTCGGAATGTCGGCGCCAAGATTAACTGAAATGGCTGTTGTGTAGGCCGAGTAGTCCAGTGTGTTCGTTACCCCCTGGCCGCCATCGATTGCCCCCGCAAAGGAAGCGCCATTCTGGAAGGCAAACGTGTTGTTCCCCTGGCCGCCGGAGAGCTTGTCCATGCCACCTGTTATGTTCAATGTGTTGAGGCCGTCTGTCGCGGAAACAGTGCCGTCCGTTTTGATGGTGAACGTAAGGTCAGCAGTCACTCCGGAAAAATCGACCGTATCTGTTCCCCCCGGGTCGGATATCGACAGGGTCCCCCAATCGCTGAAGAATATGAAAGTGTCGTCTTTTTCAGAGCCGACGAGTTTTTCGATACCGCTGAACAGGACCTTCTCCGCACTGCCTGTCTGCCCGTTTTGTATGTTCCAGGTGACGTCCTTGCCGGTTATCTTCAGGGTGTCATTATCTGCTGAGGAGGAATCGTTGACTGTGATGGGAATAGCAGAATTTCCGAATGATCCCAGATCGACGGTTATGGAGTCGTTCTCGGTGGAGCCAGTGATCACGACGCCGCTGGTTTCGGAGAGTGCCCGACTCGCGACGACACTTGCGTCAGCATTATTGACGATCTGTATGATTTGAGCGCCGGCGGCGTCCTGCATCTGAACCGTCAGGTCGTTTATTGCAGCCGTTGCCTGGTATGCAAGCTCACCGGACAGGAGGAGGCGCGGTTCCAAGGACTCAAGCACGGCTCTGTTAGGGCTGCATTGGGAGGCCTTGTTCTTCTTTCCCTTCTTCTGGGATTTTCTTTTGAACAGTTTCATGGCCATCCTCCTTAAGAAATCTAGATGTCTTAAATCTCTACTGATCCCATTGGATGAAAGAGAAAGTATGATACTGACAGGCTCATAAATCTTTAATCTAAGCAGTTAATTGTGGACGATTTCCTCTTCATGACCTAAGAAAAACGGGGCATGAGTGTGGAGCTCATCTGGGGTGTGACATATTTACAGACATTGGCATTTTAAAGATCGATGAAATGATTAATTGCGTACGGCTTTTATCTACCTTTACCTTTATTTTTTCTATTGTACCTTGGTACTACTTTCTGAACTTTTAATCTTGGCGTCATTAAGGGATGAATCCCTGATTATGCTTTAATTTCTCGCAACGGCATTACTGCTATTTATGTGCCGACTGTGTTTATTTTCCTAATTCCAACAATTGTCAAGAAGAAATTTTTAATTAAAACGGCCCCCTTATTCCCTTTTACCGATTGCTCTTTCTATCCGTGCCTGGGCAATCTTGTAATCATAGAGCCCTGCAATGTTCGCTAGCCGCGCATTTGCGTAGTCAACCAGAGCGTCCGACAACTCCGCGGGTGTGCCTGTGCCCGACCTGTATCGCTCTGCTGCCAGTTCCCGGTTTTCCCTCGCCAGTCTTACCGACAGCTCCGTTTTCCGCCGGCTTTCGGCTGCTTCCTTGAGTGCATTGAAGGCCTGCTCCAAATCGAGCAAAATGGTCAGTTTAAGGCCCCGTTCATTGGCGTTGAGCGCCTCCAGGTTGGCTTTGGCTTCCGCCACTTGATTTTTTGTGAGAAATCCGGAAAAAAGCGGGTACACGAGATATGCGCCTGCATACCATCCTGAATCAAGCGGAAATTCCGGCCCGACATAGGTATAACTGGCAACACCGCTCAATGTCGGGAAATATCCTCTTTGATAAAGCTTTACAGATTCCATTGCTGACTCTTTCTGCTTCTGCAACGCGCGAAGGTCTGATCTTTTTTCATACACAATATCAATAGCTTCTTTTTTAGTGAGCTCAAAAGAGGCAAAGCTCACATCGTCTTCGATGGTGTACGAAGGAACATCTATCTGGAACAACCCCATGGCATTATTAAGGTTTATCCTTGAGGCACTCACAAAGTTCTCTGCTTTGATTAAGTTCAGTTCCGCATTGCTGAGGTCGACTTCAGCTTTCGTAACATCGAATTTCGGCTTCATTCCGGCACGATAATAATTTATAGCAATTGCAAGATGGTTTCTAAAATTATCAACGGATTCAATGGCAACTCCGAGAGCATGTTCTGCACCTAAAAGACTGTAATAGGCCTGTTTCACGTTAAAAATGACCTGATCTTTCGTATTTTCAAGGGCGAAACGGGCCGCCTCTGTGTTTAGCTTCTGCACATTTACCTGCGCTCCCGTCTTGCCAAAATCAAAGAGAAGCTGGTTCATATACGCTGAGGCAGCATATTGGTCAAAAGCCTCGTTGCCTCGTCCCGCAATCCCGGAAGGGATTGACGTGCCCGGCGGCATTCCGGCTTGCGATGTATTTGCACTTGTATCAGGTTTGACAGGGGATATTCTGGTATAGCCCGTTGAAATATTTATCTGCGGGAAATAACCCGACTTGGACTGTCCGATTTTGGCTTCTCCTGCCTGCACCTGACTGGCCTGAACAATAATTGCTGGTTGGTTTTGGAGCGAAATTTCGATGGCCTTTTTAAGCGTGAGCACTTCTTTTGCAGCTATTGTTTGCGCGTAAAGTATTGGTGAAATCACCAGACTTGCCGAAATAAAAAAGCAAAGAAAAAACAATGTCTTGCTTAAACTTATTTGCCGACTGAATTTCGCTCTCATACTCCCCCCTCTCAATGTCCCGCGCAAACAAAATATGCGTCCTGCTGATTTTTCGGTTTGGTCCATTATTTTTAATTCGCCGTCAGATAATTCGGAACAACATAACTTCCCTCACATACTACCGATCACACTTTATGGGAGAACCGGATCCGCTGTATCCGAGGGTGTAATGGTTGATCCGCTTCCGGGGATTTCAAAAAAGAAGGCGCTGCCGGCGCCGGCTTCGCTTTCGACCCAGATTTTCCCATGGTGCGCCTCCACGGCCAGCTTGCAAAAGGCAAGTCCGAGGCCGGTCGAGTATTGACGCGCGCTTTGCCGGATCTCCACCTGACCGAATTTTTCAAAGATTTTTTCATGGTACCGGGCGGGAATGCCCGGGCCGTTATCCCGGATGGAAAACAGCACCCCCTCCCCCTTTGGTTCTACACCGACAGAAATCACGCCATCGGCGGCGGTGAACTTGATGGCGTTGTCCAGGAGATTGATGATGACACGCAAAAGGATATCACGATCGGCTACGACTCGGTCAACATGCTGCGGAGCATTAAACCTGATGTCGCGAGAATCCCTTATGGCCCCGATTTTTTCCATGGCCTCACCCATCAGACCGGTCAGGTCGCATTCGGTAAGGTTCAGTTTCATCTCCCTGGCTTCCATTTTGCTGATGTCGAGGAGGTTGCTGGTCATGGTCGTCAGATTATTGACCGATATGAGCGCTGCATGAAGGTAAATGGCGTACTTCTCGTCTAATGCGCCGTCACAGTTGTCTCTTAATAGTTGCATAGAGCTGCTGATCCCCGTGAGCAGATTTCGCATGTCGTGGACAATCATGTGGGTAAGTTGGTCCCGCAGGTTTTCGAGTTCCTGGAGCCTGCGATAGCTACTCTGTAGTTGTCGGTTCTTCTCTTCCAGCGCATCCTGGTAAAAGTGCAATTTCAAATGGGTGCTGACACGGGCATGGACTTCTTCCGCCTGAAACGGTTTGGTGATGTAGTCGACGCCGCCTGCCTGAAAACCCTGGATCTTGTCCTCCGTGTCGGTAAGGGCGCTGATGAAGATGACCGGTATCATACGGCTTCGCTCTTCGGATTTGAGGCGCCGGCATACCTCGTAGCCGTCCATGTCGGGCATCTTCACGTCCAGGAGGATCAGATCGGGCAATTCAACGTCCACCGTTTTTAGGGCCAGGCGTCCGCTGGGGGCGGCGCGAACCCGGTATCCGTGACTTGCAAGGATTTCGGTTATCAGTTTCAGGTTTGCCGGCGTATCATCAACGACAAGGATCTGGGATGCATCCGGCTTTTGTATTGTATGATCCATCATCTCTTTTCATCCTGAGTTACATCTTGACGACTGCGCAAAAAGTCGAAGAATGAGTCAATTTCGACGGCTTCGTAAAAAGCTCCGCAGGCAAGGCGCGCAAATCCTGAGGAATGAGGCGTACTTGACGTACGCCGCAATGACGAAGGATGCCGTGCAACGAAGCATCCGGACTTTTTATGAAGCCGTTACATCTTTGCTCTCCAGCAACATCAGCAGATGGTCATACTCCATATTCTCCGCAAAGCCTCTCAAGGCAGCACCCAGGGGGGCATCTATGACGGCGATCTTCTCGATCACCTCCAGGATATGTGCTGTATCCAGTCTCAGCGCTGCTGCACGGAGTTCACTCAGCAGATTGTGGGGGAGCGCCTGCAGTTGTTCGGGGGAGGGTTCGGCCATCCGTCCGTCCGGCATCTCTTCTACAGGCTCATGGATATATTCCAGCCCGAGATGTTTTGCCATGACATCAAATATCTCATGCTCACGGAAGGGCTTGCGCACGAAATCATCGCAGCCCGCCGCCAGGATCTCTTCACGCTCCTTTTCCAGGGTGTGGGCGGTCAGGGCCGCGATCACGATCGACTTGCCGGCCTCGGTGGACTTGATTCGCCGTGTCGCTTCCAGACCGTCCATCACCGGCATGCGGATGTCCATGAAGACAAAGTGCGGCATAAATGCTTCACATATTTCCACCGCCTCCTTGCCGTTCACGGCTTCTCTTACCTCAAGACCCGCCATTTGGAGAAACTTGACCAGCAGGATGCGGCTTTCCTCACTGTCTTCGGCCACCAGGATGCGGGGAACGGCCTGACCCTGCGCCAGACCCATGACTCTCCGTGGGTATTTATCTCCCTGGAGGACATCAGACTTTCGCCCCTCCTTGACTGGAACTTCGAGGCGGAACGTGCTGCCTTCAGCCACCCGGCTGGTCACGGTGATGTCGCCCCCCATCAGATGCGCGTACTCCCTGCTGATGGCCAGCCCCAGACCGGTGCCGCTTTCGCTCCGCCTACCGCTGGCCGTCTGCTCAAAGGTCTGGAACAGCCTGTCCATTTCTTCTTCCGCGATGCCTACCCCCGTGTCCTCGACCTCCACGGCCAGGCGCACCTCGTTCTCTGTCCTCTCTTCTACCGCATACCGTACAGCGATGCCGCCTTTTGCGGTGAACTTGACAGCGTTTCCCATGAGGTTGGTCAGGATCTGGCGCAGTTTGTTCTGATCGGCAACGATATAATAGGGCAGCTCGCTGATTCCCTCCAGGTCGAGCCGTAAGCCCTTGGCATCCGTCCTGACCTTGAACATCATCCCGAGGTCGCGCAGCAGGGCCGAAAGATCAAAGGTAACGGGTTCCAGGGAGATACGCTGCGCCTCGATCTTGGCTATCTCCAGCACATTGTTGATCAACGCCAGCAGATGCTCGCCGCTGCGATTGATGGTATTCAGATATTCACGCTGTTCGGGCCGCAGCGACGTGTCTCTTTGCATCAGTTGCGAATATCCCAGAATGGCATTCATCGGGGTGCGCAGTTCATGACTCATGTTGGCGAGAAAGACGCTTTTGGCCTCATTGGCGGACTCGGCGGCTTCCTTGGCCAGGGAGAGTTCGGCCGTGCGCTCTTTCACCAGTTCTTCCAGGCGCTCCCGGTGTTTTTTCAGTTCATCCTCGGCCCTTTTGCGAGAGGTGATGTCGCGGACGGATTCGATTGCGCCGACCACATTGCCCCTGTTGTCATACAGAGTGGCTGCCGTGCCGTAAAAGTAGAGTACACCCCCCTTCCGGTTGAGGACATAGGTTTCGCCCGCAAGGGTTCCGTCCGGCATTTTTTCAATGTGTGCATACCGCTTTTCGTATTCTTCCTGCGGCTCAGTGACAATATCCACAAGCATCGGCCGCCTCTCGCCGTAGAAGGCCAGGGCGTACTCGTAATTGCCTTTGCCCAGTATATCCTTTTTCTTGACCCCCGTCATGCTCTCCATGGCATGGTTCCAGGCGATGACCTTTTTTTCATTATCCACAACAATGGTTGCATCCGGCAGAAAATCAATGATGTCAAGAAGCTGCTGATGGGCAATCTGTAGCTGATCCAGCATGATATTGAATCTGTTGGCAAAAAAACCGATCTCATCATCGCTCCTCACATACGCCCTGACGCTGAAATCTCCGGTTCCGTATTTTTCCAGGACTTTTACAAGGTTTGAAATAGGACGCGTAATCGACCGGGTACCGATAAATCCCAATAATACGGCGATGACAACCGTTATGATGCTGAGAATAAGAATGTAATTCTTGATACGATGGGTTTGTTCTTTTGCATCATTCCATGAATCGTACATGATAATTGCCGCGATCTTGTCGTACTGGAGGAGCAGGGTGGTAAAACGTGAGTGGAGATCACGAAATTCATCCGCTGATTTGATGGTGATTTCATGATCAGCGCCTTTACTGTCAGAGCTCCTCAAGACATAGTTCAGGCTGTCCTGGTATTGAAGAAAGATTTGCTGCAATTGATCGAACGCCTTTTTTTCTTCAGATTCCAGGCTTCTGAGGTGTATGGTTCGCATATATTCATGGATCGTCCGCAGGCCATCTTTAATAATAATGCGGATCGCCACCTTCCGGCTTTCTGTCTTTGTGGAAAGGTACTCCTCGACCAGACTGTACACAAATCCGCTTTTAATAATAATGTCTTTACTCAGGCTGCGCGCATCTCCCTTTTCCATGACATGTTGCGATACGAGGGTATCAATGGACTTTAGCTGGTAATAGGAGATCCAGCTGATCAAAAGCAGGATTGCAACCAGGATAAAAAATCCGCCTGCGATTTTACTGCCTATCGATGAGGGTATGAGATGTTTCATCATGTGTTCATGTTAATCGGCGGAAAGGTAGCCGGTCATAATCTGCCACCTGCCGTTTTTGACCTCGCCTAATTTCAGTTGCTTGCAACCCCTGTGATCGGAAGCGGTAAACGTAACCGGTGCGGTAATCCCGCCTGTACTGTAATTGCGCATGCTCTCCAGAGCCTTCTGGATGCCCGGGCCCGACAGATCATCGCCGGCCAGTCTTACCCCCTCCAGCATAACCTCCGCCGTTGCCCATCCCTGGATATTGCGAAGGATATAGCCTTCAATATCTATTCCTTTACGCCGGTTGTATTCCATGAATTTTGCGATCGCGGGCATGGCAGGATCTGTAAATTCAAAAGGAACGGCCCCGATGAACCCCTCGGACGCCTCCCCGGCAAGGGCAATAAGTTTTTCGTCGGCGCACCAGTTCAAACCGATGAATCTCGTATCGAGCTTCATTTTTTTTGCATCCTTCAATATGACTGAAGCAGCCCATGTTGTCTCCTGAAGGACTGCGAAATCAGCCTTTTTTTGCTTTATTCTCAAAAGCTGTTCTTTTGCCTCGCGCGCATCGAGGGAGACGATCTCTTCAGTGACAACTTCTATTCCAATGGATGCCGCATAGGCCCTTCCATCCGGTATGGGCGATTTTCCGAATTCGGTATCAGAGTAGATAAAAGCCACTCTCGGTTTGCGTGATGGGTCCTTCCATTGATCCAGAATAAATTTCAGGACAATTTTCATCTGATCCGAATAGGTGACGCCAATTAAGAAATTGTAAGGCGCTTCGTCGATGATCCCCAGCTTTGAGGAATAGGAGGCCGACATAAAAGGGATTTTGTCTTCGGCTATTCTGGGACGCAAATACTCCGTATCGCCCGTTCCCCAGCCGAGGATCACGTGAACCTTTTCATTGATCAACTTTTCATAGGCAACCTTTGCCCGCGGGATGAGGTACCCGTAATCCAGATCGATCAACTTCACTTTCCGTCCGTTGATACCGCCCTTTTCATTGATGTAATCAACATACCTTCTGATGCCGTCCGCATAAGGCACGCTGATCTCATAGGTCGCTCCGCTCAAATCGAAGATCGCTCCGGCTTTTATTTCAGAAACCGGTTTCTGCTTGTCGCAGCCGGCAAAGAAGACAATCCCCATAAGCGCGATCAAGACAAGGACAAAATGCATTCTGCCTGCATGTTTCATAGGACCCTCCCTATCCGCATACCCCGTTTGAGTTGAAAAGCATTCCCTAGTATTTGATCCTCGCATAATATGTTTTCTGAGACGCCAGCCGGGCGTCTTTCAGGGTGTTGATTCCGGAGCTGATCAGAAGCGGGATCAGTTTCAGAAAAATTTCTCCCGTGGCAATGGCGTCGCCCAAGGCGGTGTGCCTTCCGATGATATTTACGCCTAACCGTTTGCTGATGGCTTCAAGGTTGTGACTTTCCTGGGCCGGATGAACGACCGCCGACAGCAGCAGCGTATCCAGAACCGGATTGATAAACCGGATCCCGGTTGCTTGTTCTTTCAGCTGCAGCATTTTCATGTCAAAGGATGCGTTATGCGCCACAAGAATCGTGCCTTCGGCAAATGCATGAAACAGGGGAAGCACTTTTTCAATGGTCGGCTGTCCTTCCAGCATGTCCGGACGGATCCCGTGAATTCTGACGGATTCATCAGGGACGGAACATTTCGGATCAATGAGCTGATCATAGACTTCGCTTTGAAGCAGGCGGCCGTTGACAATCCGAATGGCGCCGATGGATATGATTTCATCGCCGCCTTTCGTGTCCAGTCCGGTGGTTTCCGTGTCGAACACGGTAAATGTGAGGTCAGCCAGTGGCAGTTCGTCCAGTTCGAGGGTCTGCCCCGGCTGGTTGAACAAATCGAAATCGTAGAATTCCGGACGGCTTCCCAGGCGAATCGCGCTCATGACGCCGACATCGGCCGGTTCCCGAATATTGACCGCTGGCAGAAAAAGACGAAGATAAGACTGGCAAACGGCTTCCTGCATGCAGGAGTAGCACCAGATTTCAGCGCCGTGATGACCGAGCACTTCTCTGAGTTTCAGCGGCAGCCCCGAATCGCTGATGTTGACCTGCTGTTCTTCCCATTTTCTTAACGTGTCGATTTTTATCGATTTTCCGATCCAGTCGATATTGATGATGACGAATTTGTCGTCGTTGCTGATTTCACCTGTAAATTGCGTCGCGCCTGTTTCTTCCTTCAGATTTTTCATGATGAACAGCATGGACCTGAGAAAGGAATAACGGTCCACTTTGACCCAATGCTGCTGTGCGGATGCCGAAAAATGAAAGATGATTTCGAGCTGCTCCGAAAGTCTGGATTTCAGGGCTTCGAACAGATTTTCGGCCGGCATCAGAACAAGGGGCCACCTGGATTTGATCCTCGCGGCATAAGTGCCGGAAACGTTGTCAAGAATCGAGCCGATGGTCAGGGAGTTGTCGTGTATTATTTTTTGAAACGTGGTTCTCTGGTCCGGTTTCATGTCCGGATAGTCGACCATGGCTTCTATCGCCGCCCGGGTGCTGGCCACCGCCGTCCGGATGTTGATGATGAGCGATTGCAGCAGCTCATCGGTGTGCGATTCCGATTCGATGTCATCCGTCATATCTTTGAAAACCAGAATAAATCCGTTCAACTCATTTTCGGAATGAAATATCGGCGCCGCCTCCACGAGCAGCAGCCGTCCGGCTTTTCCGACCACGACAAAAGAGGCGGTTTCATTTGAACGCCGGTCTTTTATGTTGCGACCGATCTCATCCAGCGCATGGACCACCAGGTCTTTATCCAGAACGCCGAAAACGGACCGGCCCAACCCGATGAACCGACCGGAAACGACGTCCTCTCCTTTTTCCGAAAAACCGGTCTCAAGATACGCTTTGATCTTTTTATTATAAAAGAGGATCTGGCCTTCCGTGTTGCATATCAACACGCCCTCCGGCAGATCCGACATAAACATCGCCAGCATGTTTTTTTCTTCTTCCGCCCGCGTCCTTGCTTTTTCAATTTTCCGATCCGTCTTGTTTTTCAGAGATTCGAATCGCCGCGCCTCTTCATTGATGGTTTCGGCAAGCCGGACGATGTCTCTGCTCCCCTCGATGTGGATCCGGTGATAGGGATTGATAAAGGCGATCATCGTTTCTTCGATAAGACGGCTGATCGGAACGATGTAATTATGAAAAAGGCTGCTCATGGCAAACAGGAATATCGAGACAAGCAAAATGAATGTGCCGAGAATAAATTCGTAATGCCGGCTTACCATATCGAAGATCAGCGCTCTTTCTTCCAATCGCAATGCGTTCCAGTAAAGGATGCTGATGCTGATCGCGACCGTGAAAGCCGCTCCGACATACACGCAGACAAAGACCAGGAATTTGTCTTTAGAATTCATTCTTTTCGTCGCTCAGCAGGCCTTTGACTTTTTTGACGACGTCCGCGTTTGAAAAGGGTTTGGTGATATAGGCATCGGCGCCGATCGCCATTCCCTTTGCGATATCCATATCCCTGCCCCTGGCCGACAAAAATATAATTTTGGTGTGCTGCTGTTCAGGGATATTTCGCACCGCCTGACATACCTCAAACCCATCAATTCCCGGAAGCGTGATGTCCAGAAGGATCAGATCCGGACGAAAAGAAATGGCGGATGCGATCGCATCTTCTCCCGTAGATGCCACGGCGACCTGATACCCGTTCCGCTCCATTAAAAACCGCAACGGAGCGACAATGTTCGGTTCATCTTCCACAATCAGAATTTTATACGACATCGTTTACCTCTTCAGTTCGAGCCGCAATTCACATAGTCAGAAGATTGTTGATAATTTTTCAATCCGTTAATCCCGAAATCCTGTAAATCGCGGTTCACCATTGAATTGATAAGATATTGCCTTTAACGGATCGAAGTATATTGTAAGTTATTGATTTTAACGGGTCTAAGTATAGGAGGTGCATTTTCGCTTGTCAATGTATTTTGCATGTGTGTTGCATCGATTTACTTATTGCGGAAATTCAGAAGGAAAGAAAAAAAGGGGCTAACCGTGAATGGTTACCCCCTCGATTTCAAATGGTGGGCCAGGACAGAATTGAACTGTCGACACTCGGATTTTCAGTCCGATGCTCTACCGACTGAGCTACCGGCCCTTCGCAGATGATCCTTATTCCGCTTCGGTTAAAACGGACCCTGTGCCTATATAATATCCGATTCCTTGTCAAGGCCTTTTTTGACCGTCACGACGATGGTGCCGGCAATCTTGTCATGCCAGCCTTGCTTCCTGTGATCAAAGGCAATCCAGATGAATCCCAGATAAACGACAAGCTTGGAAATGAGATAACCCACCCATCGCAGGAAGGCGAGTCCGAACGTCATGGGCTCGCCTGTGGCCTGTACGACACGCAACCCAAGCAACATCTTGCCGGGCGTCTGGCCGACGGAGCCATGAAACCAGGTAAAGTAAATCATATCCAGAAACAGGGTTATCAAATAATAGACCCAGATGACGCCGACATCCGGGAAACTGTCGGACAGGGCCATATCCATCCCTTGCCAACCGGTTTGATTGTCCCCGCGGATCAGCAATCCCGCAATAAACAAAATAATATAAAATACCTGCAGGATCGCATTGTCAATCGCGTAAGCAACGACCCGCCGCCAGAATCCTCCGAAACAGGCTTCCATCATTGCTCAGACCCCGAACGCAGAGATCCGCCCAGGACGCCCTTTTCATACTGAAGGATCGCCAGAATTGCGAGGACGGCCGTCTCTACCCTCAGAATTTGATGCCCCAGGCTGACGGACTTGAAACCGGCCTGCCGGGCTTGATCCACTTCCTCTTTCAAAAAACCCCCTTCCGGTCCTATGACAACAGATAGTTCATTCAGTGATTTCGAATGGTTATGACTCAGCACGTCCTTTATTCCGGTTCGTGCTTCCTCTTCCCAGAAAATGATTTTGAGGCCACCGCCATCCGCGCCTGCGATCATTTCCGGGAAGTCGAGGCAGGGGTCGATCACCGGCACATCCGCCCGCCCGCACTGCCGGGCCGCTTCGATGGCGATTTTTTGCCACCGCTGCTCCTTCTGCCCCTTTTTATCATCTGCGAGCCTGGAGACGGACCTGGCTGACTGGAAGGGCACAATCCGGTCAACGCCGAGTTCAGTGGCTTTCTGAATGATGAAATCCATCTTGCCGGCCTTGGGCAGCGCCTGGAGCAGGATAATGCGAACCGGCTTGTCCTGGGGGTGATATTTTTTCAGAATCTCGACGACGGTCCGGCTCTTGTTGATCTGGTGGATCATGGCCTGATATTCATGGCCCTGTCCGTCAAAGACAACCAGATGGTCATTCTTTTTCAAACGCAGGACGGACTTGATGTACGTCTGATCCTCTTCCCGCAAATCACACAGAAGACCGACCTCCATCGGGTGAGGCAGGAAGATTCGCGGGATGGTCAATACGCCTCTCCCCCTTTTCTCAGCACGTAGCAGATCCATTCCTTTTCGGTGATCACATGATGGGAGACCAGGGGGGGGGTGATAAAATGGCATTCAATCTCTTCGCGGTTCTGCTCGATGATTCCCGAGATGATCAGATAGCCGTCCGGCCCCAGCAGGGATACCAGATGAGACCGGTGCTTGATCAGGATTTTTGCGGTCAGGTTGGCCACGATCAGATCAAACCGCTCATGAATGGTTAATACATCCCTGTTAATGACGTTGACGCGCTCCTCCACGTCATTGATCGCGATGTTTTCCCGGGCGATTTCGGCCGCTTTCTTGTCAGTGTCCACACACACGACTTTCTGCACGCCCAGTTTGGCGCAGGCGATGCCGAGAATCCCCGTTCCGGTCCCGACATCCAGGACACGCCACTTGCCCATCGTCCGCTCCTGCAGCAGCAGATCTTCAATGGCCTGCAGGCACAGCCGGGTCGAGGCATGCTGTCCGGTGCCGAAGGCCATGCCCGGATCAATCTCAATCACCGTATCACGGCCTGATGGCGCAAACCGTTCCCAGGTCGGCTTGATCACAATATTCTTCGTCACCCTTAGCGGCTTGAAATATTTTTTCCAGGCCTCCCCCCAGTTCGGGTCATCAATCTGTTCCGTCTTGAAGAGGGGCTTCTCGAGATCCGGAAATACCTGTGAAAGGCTTTCAATGTAGGTTTTCAGGGAGTCCATGCGGTGATCGAGGCGGACATCCGCGGGCAGGTACGCCTTGAGGGTTTCACGGGTGAGGTCCTCTGTGAAGCCGTTTGACGATTGCGGGTCGGGCGTCTCCTGAAACACGCCCTGCGCCCCGATTTCCGTCATGAAATTGGACAGGGCATCAATCAATTCGGGAGGCGCCGTCAACTCGACTTTCAGCCATTTGTCTTTGAGATCCGTTTCCCTTTCATCATGCCTGGGCATGGTCCGCCTCCTGAACATCCTGAAATCAATTATTTTTTACCTGAGATGATCTTACCGCCCCTGGTCTCCGCCCGGTGAACAGCATGGTTGATTTTTTAAGGCTGATACTTTTTATTACTCCGGCCAATAAACATGTGAAAGGTTGTCATGCCGGACTTGATCCGGCATCCATTCCTGTCATGGATTCCCGCTTTCGCGGGAAAGACCGGATTGGCATTTATGGTTGCCGTAGTAATAATATACCTTCTTTCTGAAG
>Ga0351901_1135_pt1 | contig 18560 bp, 13 predicted proteins | sample BONcelHT113001D4_FD_206875 | JGI IMG/M metagenome (GOLD analysis project Ga0351901, IMG submission 206875) | Enriched cells from coal bed in the Powder River Basin, Montana, United States - BONCAT cells T11 rep1 HSBNCT.T11.300.1.D4 ...
ATGCTGTTCGTTTGAGGTTGACGGAGTAGCTCCCTCGAAAGTCCATTCCCAGGTATAGGGAACGCCTATTGTGAGGTCGGTAAACGAAATACCGCAGTTGGCAAAAGGTTCGGTGGTTGATGCTTCAAACCCTGCCTGGAGCGTTCCGTAATAGGGTGGCGAGCTCCACAGGCCGCGACCGTAAGTTCCGGCACGTATAACATCATTAGACGGGTTTTGAGCATCATAGTAAATTTCTAACTCCGTCACTCTTCCTGCCGCCGGGAAACCGTCGGAATAAGCAATCCATTCATTCATGCTCGCGTCGCGATAGAATATGCCAATGTCCGTTCCTAAATACAGGCCTTCGTTACTGTTTTTGTAGTAGGCGATTGAATTGAAACTGACATTTGGAAGGTTTGCTGTCATGTTTTGCCATGTAGCGCCCTTATCTGATGATTTATATATCCTGTTTTGCTGCGCGATGAACACTACATTTTCGTCAAACGGGCTTGTTTCAATGGCTGTTATGCTGTTGGCAATGGGCAGGTTACCGGTGAGTGTTGTCCATTGAACCGAAGACGCTTTTACATTATCGGAACGGTAAAACCTGTTGCCACTTGCTGCATACAGTATATCTGTGTTGGCCCTTGACTGACCTAATACATTCATATTGCTGGAACTCATGGTAGAGATTTTGGTCCAGCTTACTGAAGAAGGATTTCCGGCTTTGATATTTGTACTCCTCCAGATATTTTTATATCCGATGAACATAACATTGGGATTCTGGTGATCAATCACAAAGGGAGTAACCCAGTCACCACTTTCGGTAATTCCATTTGATCCGTTTCCGGCAATCTGTCCCTGATTTGAGTGGTTAAAATGCCGGTAAACAGGTCCGTAATAGAGTGTTGAATAGCTGTACCTGTGATCGGTCGGGTCGAAAGCACATTCCATGCCATCGCCGCCATTGACTGCAATCCATTCGCCATCTGCCAATGTAGAGGTTCCGTTGTCCTGATATCCGTTTATCACATAACCGGGCTGTGTGAGGCTTTGTCCTATCTTGTATGCCTGGCTGATCACAAGACCGTTTGTGATTTCTGTCCATGTTTGCCCGCCATTTGCTGTCCAGTAAATACCACCGTCGTTTCCAACATAAAGTCTGTTGTTGATCGGCGAATATTCGAGTACATGAAGGTCGGCGTGCACCGAAGGGACACTGCAGCCACCGTACCAGTGTGAGTTTATAGCCCAGGTTTGTCCTCCGTTTACTGATTTAAAATTGTTCACCCCACCGGCGTGAATAATATCGGCATTCGTTGGGTCAACGGATATATCGAGGTCGTACCATGCCTGGCCACCGCTGCCTCCGTTGCAATCCCAGCTCATGATGTTGGGTGTTGTGGAACGCACGCTGAAGCTGAGTCCGGCATCCGTTGAACGATAGATTCCTTTAAATGAATCGGAATTGGTAAGGAGAAAATAAACAACTTCAGGGTTAGCCGGCGACACGCCGATTACCCCACGGGCTCCTCCGGGCAGGCCATTGTTGACCACCGAAAAGGTTTCGCCTCCATCGGATGAGCGGTAAAAAGTCCCGCCTGATGCGGCATACACTGTTTGCGGATCTCCGGGTTTGTACACAATCTCTTTGAAGTTTCCAGAAACCTTCATCGTCCAGCTCAGGCCGCTGTTCAATGATTTAAACACTCCCGAAGAAGTTGCGGCCAGTATTTCAAAATAATTCGCCGGATGCTGTATCATCCTTCCAACAGTTGCATTTCCCATACCTGAGTTGGATGCTGTGAAACTCACACCGCCGTCTGTGCTGCGCCACACACCCAATCCGGGAGCATCACCTGCATCCCTGTCTCCTGTGCCGATAAGCACCAGGTCGGGATCGCTGTAGTCAACAACTATTGAGGACACTCCTAAGGTGGGCAAAATATCGGTGTGCGTTACCCAGTTCTGGCCATGGTCATAAGTGATCCAAAGCCCGCCGGAAGGTGCGCCAACGTACAAAATGTCAGGGTTGGTGGGATGAAAAGCAATAGCATTCAGTCGGCCCAGACCACGATAACCGTTGTAGCCGGAAGGTACCGTAAATGGCCCAAGCGGGGTCCAGTCACCGTATAACGAGCGTTCGCCACTCCCAAACCATTGTTGCCAGGCTTCAAATTCGCGTTTGGGGTCGGGTCTGGTGCCATCGGGCAACACCCTCTGTCCCATCATGTATTCCCAGCGTTTGAATGGCTTCCATCCTGATCCTTTGGTTACCTCACGTCCTTCCCAGTAAAGGTTGAAGGCCCGTTGCACTTCATAGAAATTCACCGAATGGTCCTGCATCATTTCCACCCAGTATGGCTGTGATGCAAGCTCAGCATCGCTGTACCTTTGTTGGGCAAAGGTTGAAAACGAAAGCACCAGCCCTGTGAGCAGAGCAATAAGAAAACTGAAAATTCTGTTCTTCATCGTGTAAAATTGTGATAGATTGAAAAATATCCCAGAAAAAGACAAAAATAGGTTTAAAACCGAAACAGGCGCTCCTGAATCATCAGTTTTTGACCAAATCCTTGTACTAAACAACAAAAACCGGATGTTGTTTCTATCCGTTTAGACAATGTGCGCTCATCTTTTGTTGCATCATGCCCGGCTTAGAATTCTGAGGTAAAATGGAACCTGATATCCGGGTATTTTTCCTGGGCTGTCTGCAAGGAATAGGGTGAGTCGGCCAGAAACACATCGCGTTTTTCCTTGTCGTAGGCAAGAAATGATGCCTTGCGCATTTTGAAATCTTCAAGCATTGCCTTGTTTGTGCTTGTGATCCATGCGGTTTTATAAAGTTGTATGGATTCGTAGCGGCAACTTGCGCCATATTCGTGCAGCAACCTGTGCTGAATAACTTCAAACTGCAAAGCGCCTACTGTGCCAATGATTTTGCGTCCGGTTGCCCTTCCGGTAAATAACTGGGCCACACCTTCATCGGTGAGTTGCTCCAGTCCTTTGGCCAATTGCTTGGACTTCATTGGATCGGCATTTTCCACATAGCGGAACAGCTCGGGAGAAAAACTCGGGATGCCTTTATAATGCAGCATTTCTCCTTCGGTAAGGGTGTCGCCTATTTTGAAATTCCCGGCATCATACAAACCAACAATATCGCCCGGGTATGCCTCGTCAACAACCGATTTTTTCTGGGCCATGAAAGCAGTTGGGTTGGAGAATTTCAGGTTTCGCCCGAGCCTGATGTGATAGTAGGGCTTGTTGCGTTCGAAACGTCCTGAAACAATTCGCACAAATGCAATCCGGTCGCGGTGGTTGGGATCCATATTGGCGTGAATCTTGAACACAAACCCACTGAAAGCTTCTTCGGCAGGATCCACATGCCGCTCTTCGGCATCACGTCCTATAGGTGTCGGGGCAATCCGGATGAAACAGTCAAGCAGTTCCTTTACCCCGAAATTGTTCAGTGCACTGCCGAAAAACACCGGGCAAATTGCCCCACTCAGGTAATCTCCGACTTCAAACTGCGGATATACCCCTTCGACCAGATGCAACTCTTCCTGAAGGGTTACGGCATCGTCGCCAATGTATTTCTTTAACTCGGGCTGGTGGATATCGCTGAACGAAATGCCTTCCTCAATATACTGCTTGTTGGGTTCAAAAAGATACAGGCTCCGGTCAAAGATGTTGTACACTCCTTTAAAAAATTGTCCCATATTGATCGGCCAGCTTAAAGGCGTCACCTTCAGGTTGAGTTTCTGCTCAATCTCATCGAGCAGATCAAAAGCATCCTTTCCGGGACGATCGAGTTTGTTGATAAACACAATGATGGGCGTATTGCGCATGCGGCATACCTTAACCAGTTTTTCTGTCTGGGGCTCAACTCCTTTGGCAACATCTATAACCACAATCACACTGTCCACAGCGGTGAGCGTGCGGAAGGTGTCTTCGGCAAAATCCTGGTGGCCGGGAGTGTCCAATATGTTGATCATAAGGTCGCGGTACTCGAAACCCATTACTGATGTAGCCACGGAGATGCCGCGCTGCCGTTCGATCTCCATCCAGTCGGAAGTGGCTGTTTTCCTGATTTTGTTGGATTTTACAGCTCCTGCCACCTGAATGGCACCGCCATAAAGCAGAAGTTTTTCGGTAAGGGTTGTTTTCCCGGCATCGGGATGGCTGATGATGGCAAAGGTTCGCCTGCGGCCGATCTCTTTTTTAAGACTCATGAAAAAAATTTCGGCAAAAATACGAAGAAAGCGGGTTCTTGTTCCTTGTTGCTTGTTCCTTGTTTCTGGATCCTTGTTCCTTGGCTCTTGATTCTTGTTCCTTGGCTCTTGATTCTTGTTCCTTGTTTCTAGTTTCTAGTTTCTTGTCTCAGGGATTACGGATTACGACCAAAACCAACAAGATAAGCAGTGGTTTAAGACATTTTTTGGCTGACAACAGCAACCATTAACCTTAATTATGATGAAATGAACGGAATTTATCAACAAGAAGTTGCTGATTTGGAGGATTTGGTAACTTTACGGCAACAAAACGTTTAGCATAAAGCAGAACAGGAGTATGTACAAACCCATACCAACACATTTGACAGCCCGAATGCATGAAAAACACAACTGCTTTTCAGCAGTGTTTTTGGGTTATAAATACTTTTTTGGTTTTTTAAACCAAGTTTTGAGGGTGAAAGGGTTAGGGAATTAAAATGTAGTCTGCAACCTCCTCAAACCTTCGTCATAAATTCCTGCTTTGATGCTTAAAGTAACAGACTTGTCGTTATATTTGCAGGGAAACGGCAGATAAAATGCTTAACGTTAGCAGCAACCATAGACAGACAAAATAGACAATGATATCATCCAAAGATAATCCTGCAGAAAATAAATTGAATCCTGGTGTGACTGACTCGGATGTGGAAAATGCTATAAAAAAATCTGGTTATCCTCTTCAGACAATTATTGCTAATAAATTACGGACAAATTTTTACTGTCAAGAAGAGTGGAGTTTCCTTGATAGCAAAACAAAAGAAATTAGGAGCTTAGATATAATGGCTCAAATGCCATTATATGATTTCAAAAAAGGACAGCCACGGGTTAGACCAACATTGAACTTGCTTATTGAATGTAAACAATCAGAGTTGCCTTATGTTTTTTTTCTCTCACCTGACAAACTGAGAACCTCAGACTACCCATACATTTCAGGACTTTTTAACAAAAAAATTACAATATCAACTGATGACGACAATTCAACTTGGACATTTTCAATTATTGACGCTTTAGGATTAAGTGTGCACAGCTTTTTACTTGATTCGGCTCCAAATTCAATGACATTTTCGAAATGTGCAAGAAGTGGAAAAGACATTACATTATCAGGAACAGAAGCATATTCGGGACTTGTTTTGCCTTTAATAAAATCAATGCAACATTTTGATGAAGCCGAAGCACCTCCAAAGACTGCACATTATTTTGATGCACATTTACCTTTTAGCATTGGCATCATTGACGGACCAATGATTGGAGTGACAGTTGAAGAAAAAACACATAAATCAGAATTTATTCCTTGGGTTAGAGTTTTTAGACATGAATCATACGAGCATGACGAATGGACGGAACGAAAAAAACTATTCGCCATTGACATAGTTCACAAAGAATATTTCGACACATATTTGAATTCACATTTATTGCCTTTTGCAAAAAAGTATGCTCAATTAATAATTAAACATGATGACAAGATTGCGGAAGGAAAAGCGTTTGTGAAAGGAATGGGAAAACAAAGTTGGAAAGACATTGAAGCGAGATTGGAAAAGTACTCAATGACTAAAAAAAGATTTTTACCTAAACTATAGACGAATGGCAGCTGCTAACACGGGTTTTGCGTTAGTGGGCGGACAGTACGAATAGAAACATTAGAGCAATTAATAAACGTTGGTGCAGGCAGACAGTTTTCGGTTTCAAAAGCCCACCAACGCAAAGCCCGAAACCGTTGTAGCTAATTGATTTACCTCGAATGGAAAAAGACTTAAACCTGCTAATAGAAGCCATAAATACGGCTGAGAATGTCTTTGGAAAATCATTCTTGAATGACCCGAGTTTCGAAACTATTGGTAAAAAAGAAACAGAAAGTGAAAAGATAAGCAAAAAAACACCTCCATTAATCAAAAAATTTCGGCAGGCTAAAATTGATATAGAAAAATCAAGATCAATAGGTAAACTTGAACTTTCCATAGAAACTATTGAGTTTTATCAACTGGTTCTTGCTTTACCATTAAAGGATTGTGAGTCCTTTTTTTCTCGAATAATTGCTAAACTAAAATCTAAAGACCTTCCTCTATTTACATCGGCTTGTCATGAAGTCTTAACACGAAAAAGATATAAAGAGAACAATATTACTTTAGTTCATATTGATGAGGGAGAGCAAAAGACCCCAGATTTCTTAGCTAAAGGCAAAACGAGATTCTACGTAGAGTGTAAAGCCTTGCTTTCTAAAGAAAAACTTGAAACACCCGAAATTGAATCACTTTGCAAAAGAATTCAAAAAGTGCTTGCTAGGAAAAAAATAAGCGGTGTCGTAGATATTACCATTTCATCCAAAAGTGTCGGTAGCTTAACCAAATCAATTTTGACTGAATTTGATTATACACTCCTAAACCCTTTGCCTGTTTCTAAAGTTTCTGATGGTTATGAGTTTAAGTTCACACCAATCAGGATAGTGGGCAAACCTATTGTCACAGAAATAAATATTCAAAGATCAGAGATCGATTTAGGTCGCTTTGAATTTGATATGTGCGGGCAAGTTGTTCTTGGGGTATATGGTGTAAGAATTTTTCCAATAAGGACTCTTGATTATTCTTCCTCTTTGAAGAATCAAATTAAAAAGTCCAAAGCTCAATTCAGTATAGAGAACATTAACGTTTTACATGTACAGTTCCCATTTATCAAAATGGAGAGCTTAATTGATCTAATTGAGAGTCAATCTAAAGTATTATTTAGATCAATTGATGGAAGCTCAATTAATGCTTTAGTAGTTGAATTCCCATATATTATTGATTATGTGACTCAAACGTCAAAACTTTACCCAGGTGTGTGTTTACCTTTCTTAAATCCAAAGGTTACTACGTGTCAACTACTAACCAAAAACCTTTATTGGCTAAATCATATAAGGATAATTGAAAATAAAGAAGAAATGGCTTCTGTTTTTCTAGAATTTGAGGTGAATGAATCAATTAGAATGATTTTCCTTGGAATAATAACTAATGACCTGAGGTACCAATTAAGGTTCTATATAATTAAAAATACTTTGCTTGTTCAGTTCCAAGTATCTGGATTACTTCAGAATACGCGATTTGAATTGCCAAACTCAACAATCTTAGAACGAAATAAAATGGCATTTAACGTTGGTGCAGAAACAATTGCTATAAATGGATCGACTTATAAAGGAAAATCAACTAGCCACAACAGCACCTAAGAAAACTTGGGGCGGACAGTCGTTTCTGCAAGGTTCGTTCTTTGTGGCTACCTTTGTCACGGGCAGACAGGAAATGCTCCGTAACGACCAACGTTTCTTAGCTGCTAACCAGTGAAGAAGGCGTTATTGCTTTCCATCATTTTGCCTTCATTGCAACCATTTTGGCACATGCGGGAAAAACCTTCGCAAAACTTACCTGAAAAAATGTGCTGCCTACAATGGAAGTATTTGCTAATTTTATCGGGACAATAATCCATAAAATGAGAAAAAACAGAGATTTTTGGGCTTGTCCGCCTCTGGAGGACCTGTCCGCCTTTGGAGGACGAACTGCCGTTATGAACCATTCTAAAACGACATAAAACGAACGATTTTACGAAGAAATTTTGTAACTTTGAACAGTATTAAGAACTGAAAAAATATGTTCAACACAATTGAAATAGACAGAATTAACCTGACAATAATGGGGGTAAAATTTTCGGACTTGAAAACTTTAGAAAGCACTGCAAATGCTTTGGGAAGTAATATGTTTGAAGGTTTTAAACCAACTCCAAAAGGAATTGAAATTATCAGGGACTATGTAACAGGGAATATATCACTGACTGAACTTGTAGCATTTGCCAAACAAAAAGCCTATGTCTGATTCCTACAAATACATAGACCCTGACTACACCTACACTGACCCCAATACAGAACTTTTACGGAATTTACAAAACATTGCAGACCCCGATGTATTACTCTTTGTTGAGAGTGGTGCGGTAACTAAGCGTTTACAAGAACTTTACGAAAAACCGATAAAAATCAAGGGAATTGACAGCCTTTTTGAAATTCATAGTCATTTGTTTCAAGACATATACGTTTGGGCAGGTAAAAAGCGAATTGTTGAAATAAGCAAAGACGGCAAACAGTTTTTCCCTACTTCGTATTTTGACAACGCCTTTAGATACATTGACCAGTTAATTGCCGAGTTCAAAAAAATTCCGAATGAAAACAAAAAGAGTTTAGCCGAGAAATTGGCAGAAATTTTAGACAACATTAACTATTTACACCCATTCAGAGAAGGAAACGGACGAGCGCAAAGAGAGTTTTTAAGGCTGTTGGCATTAGAAAAAGGATTAACCTTGAATCTCAACCCACCAGACAATAAGAGTGTTTACGAAAGATATATGAAAGGAACTATTGAAAGTGATGGCAAAACTTTGACTGAACTTATTTTTGAACTTATTGTCACCGAAAATGAAAAGAAGAACGGTGCATAAAACACGGGTTCTGCATCAGGCGGGGTGAACCTTCGGCAAGCTCAGTTCATCGCGTGCAAACTTGGAACTTTGTGTCCGCCTCAGGCGGATTCAGTGCTGGTTGACAGTATTGTGCTCCGAAATCCGCCAACTTCTTAAACCCGCAAACCGTTAAGGTATTCGTTAAGTTTTGTGCTATTAATATTGTTACTCCGCACCAAACTAATTCCTAACTTGCACACCAATTTCATCTTACAGAAATGTCCGTCCGCATTAGTTTGGTGACAACACAGCGCAGCTTGCGGCAGTTCATCTTCCTGCCCGAAAAGATTCACCGCGACCATAAAGAATGGGTGCACCCCCTGTATGCTGATGAATTCCGGTTCTTCAGCCCTGTGAAAAACCCGGCTTTCCACAACTGCGATACAGTGTTGGCTTTGGCGCACACAGACAAGCAGGTTTCGGGCCGGATCATGGGTATTATAAACCATGCCAGCAATGAGCGCAACGGGCAGCTCCATGCGCGCTTTTGCTTCCTTGAGGCATACCCTGATGGCGAAACCGCCGGAGCACTGATTGCATTTGCCGAAGAATGGGCAAGACAAAAGGGCATGCAAAAACTGGTAGGCCCGCTCGGCTTCTCCGACAAAGACCCACAGGGCATGATGACCGAAGGCTTCGACCAACTGCCTGTCATCGCCACCAACATGAATTTCCCCTGGCTGAACGACATACTCATTGAGCGCGGCTATGAAAAAGAAATTGACCTGGTGAGTTACCTTGTCAAGGTACCGGAAGAGATTCCGCCCTATCTGCTGAAAACATGCGAACGTACTGAACGGAACACCCACGTAACCATAACCGGATTCGGCCGAAAAAAAGACCTGAAACCCTGGATTATACCGATTTTCAGGCTGATCAACGAAACCTACCAGCCTATCTACGGATTTATGCCACTCAGCGAAACCGAAATGAAGGAACTGGCGCGAAGATATATGCCTGTGCTCGACCCAAGGTTTATTAAGGTCGTAACCGATAAGGACCACAGGCTCGTCGCCTTTCTGATCGCTATGCCCGAACTGAGCAATGGGATACGTCAGGCACGTGGAAGACTCTGGCCTTTTGGCTGGATACACATTCTCAAAGAAGCCCGCAGAAGCCGGTTGCTGACCATGCTGCTCGGCGCTATCCACCCCGGCCACAGAGGAAAAGGCATTGACGCACTGATGGCTGTCAGGCTGCTCGAATCGGCCCGGAAAGCCGGACTTTCACATATTGACAGCCACCTGGTGATGGAAGGCAATCTGCGGATGCGGGCCGAATACGAACGCATCGGAGGAACAATCCACAAAAGATTCAGGATATATGCAAAAACCCTCTGAACAGCTACTGTCCGGAGGGTTTCTGGTTTTGCACTTCTTAAAATAAGTGCCAGATCCTTGTTCGGTTAATGAAGTACGATCCGGCCAACCTTTCCAAAAGCAGAATTGCCAAACCTGACGAAATATACTCCGGGTGCTGCATACGACATATCCAACGAATAGCTGTAAGTGCCTCCTGTCTGATCCACGCGGTTTTCAACCAGTTTGTGCCCAAGCGAATTGAACACATTAAATATGAGTGTCTCGTTAACTTCGCGGGTTGTCAGTTCAACAGCAAATTGTTTGTTGCCAAAAGGTTTGATGGTTAATCCGCTGCCGGCAGATGCCAGTTCATCGGCGGTGGTGTATAAGGTGATGTCAACCATATAATCTTCAGTTTCGCCATATTCAGTGCCTTCGCATGCATTGTCAGGAACGCCCTGATTCCAATTTGTCTTTGCCCGCATCATATGCATTCCAAGGGCAGCATCATCCGCAAGGGTAATGGGGATAATCTTGGTGAAATTTCCCGAACCCTGTCCGGGGGCAATGATCTCGTTGTCAACAACAAGTTCATCAAGTTCATACACATAATTGTTGTTGAAATCAATCCAAACCCGCACATACTGGTTGCCGTAGCCGGTTGTTACCGTCAACTCGTGGGTGGTGTTCCGCTGCAGTTCGGTGGAAAGGTTTGTAAAGTCGCCATAACCTCCTGATGAGCAGGTAGAAACGTTATCAATTGTTCCAAGTTTAAACCTTCTCAAGCCATCACCAAGGGTACAATTCGCGCCGGGCTGACAGGTGTTTTTAATAATTGTGGCCGTGGCGGTATCGTTCTGAACCTGTGCATCCCCTGGAAATGAAGTATATGACTTCAATAAATATGAACCTATTTCGGTGAAATCGCCTGTGGCCGCAAAGGTATAGTTGAGCGAAGAGCCCTGCTCAAGCGGTCCGGCAATGGTTTCCGTTACCAACGTGCCATCGAGATTGTAGGAGACAGTGAAGTCGGATTTTGGGGCTGTGCCGTAATTTCTCACCACAACTTCAATTTCTTCCGCACCCGTTAGGTTCGAGCTGCTTACTGGCTTTAAAATTGAACTAACCCCTATATCATTGCTGTAGAGGTGGGTAACATTCTTTGATACTGCATCATTATTGCCAAACTCATCCCCGTCGAGCGAAACACTAACCAGAATGGTATAGGTTTCACCTTCGTTGGAAAGGTCGGCTGTTGTTGTAAAAGAATATTGAACAGATCCGGCCGATGGCACCGGGCCGGGAATAACTTCATTGATTTCTGCGCCACCATTAATGGAATAACTTACGGGGATATTTGCCTGTTCGTTGATGCCGAAATTGAATACGGATATGGTGATCACTTCATTGGCTGTCAGGGCACCATTAACAGGCTGGTCAATACTCAGCATGCCCATATCGTTGGCCAGATCAGGAGCCACCTGAAACACACCAACCACATCGGTGCGGTTACCAGTCTTAAAGTATTCGGCAATATGCCAGAATGTTTTGTCATTCACTGGATCTACTGTAAGGTGCACGTAGTCGGCCAGACGGTTAGAAGGGTTATTGGTTGTGCTCTGAGCGATAAGGGTCTCGTCAATGGTCATTTGCCCCAGCGGATCAGAGGCGTAACGACCTGTATAATAGATTGCAATGCGTTCCTGGCTGCTCACAGTGGTGTAGCCCATGCCAATATTGCCCATTGCATCCATAGCCATGCTTCCCGAAAAAGCATCTTTATTGTTGTAAGGCGATACATAGGTTCCCTCCTGATATATTGCCCAGGGTTCGCCGTCAGCACCCTGCCTCAGCTCGTACCAGCGGATACCGGCCAGTTCGCCCGAGCCGGGTTCGGTATCAACCACAAAGTTAAACACCACTGAGTTGTGTGTCGGGAAACGCCTGTATTGAGCCTGGTTCATGATGGTAGCCTGCAGCACATCCTGATCAGGACCTGAAGGTTGGGGGCGGTTTGAGAATGAGCCTCCATCGAATACCGAAACAAATGGTTCGGTAATGATCTGTTGTGCCGTCGAAATCGTTGAATTGGAAGTATTACTCCAGTCCACATTGATTGTCCATACCTTAAGATGGTCAACATTGATGCCCGACCAGGCATCGTCCTGCATATAGACAACTGATGCATTTCCAACAGGCGGAAGGTCGCCGTTTGTAACGTTGAACACCTGCGGGCTGTAGAAGCCAGAGGTAGCCAGTCCCGGCAGGGGGAATCCAACAAATTGGGCCGGATTGCCAAGCAAAGCCTCATCACGCTCAATGACAAAAATCCGGTTCGTCGCACTAATGTTGGCAGTGATGTAATATCCATCAGACCAGATAGAAAATTTTGGATAATCAGGGAATGAACTGGTTGTGAATCCTGTAGTGTACACATACCAGCCATCGTTAACGGGGTCAGGACCTTGTGAGATAGCCACATTGAAGCCGTTAGGGCTTTGATCAAATTCGGTAATAATGTATCGGTCAGCCTGCACATCATACAACACAATTGGGTCGCCCAGGGTATTTCCGGGGAAAATAGTACCCAGCGATGCTGCAGGGGTAAGCGGATTACCTGATTTGTCGAAAATCCTGAAACCAACATTCCAGGCTGCAAGGTAATGGTTCGGGCCAACTGCTCCGGTAGGATCCGAAGGTGTGTAACTTGATACATTGGCATCAAAAATAAGTCCGGGCTCACGTCCGGGCAACCTTTGTGTGCTCCTTTGCTTGTCCACCAGCGGATCTCGGTCAACAGGCAGGCCTTTGCCCGGAACGGTAATGTTTTCGCCTCGGCGTTTTGGCATGCCGGGCTTTTGTGCCTCATTGGGGTCAACACCCACGAAAGTGCCGTCCCTGAGCTGTTGGGCAATGCTGGGAACTATGCGCGGTGCAGGCAATACACCTGTCATACTGGCCTTAACAGTCTCGCTCTCGTGCTGCGCATGCAAACCAAGCATGGAAAGCATGAGAACGAGTAGCGCTAAAATATTGATCTTGTTCATGATGTGTAGTTGTGTTTGATAGTTCGGACAAAAATAGATAATTAACCTTTGGCTGCTAATCCCAACCGGAATTTTAATGATACAAAAAAAGGCTGCTACTGCAACCTTTGTTTCCTGTGGGAGCTACTGGATTCGAACCAGTGACCCTCTGCTTGTAAGGCAGATGCTCTGAACCAGCTGAGCTAAGCTCCCTTTGATCAAACCTGTATTTTTGGCTTCTCAAATGAGGCTGCAAATATACAATTATTCATATTCTGTCACACTTTTTGTCAATATTTTTTACGCACCTTAGTAATAACGAGTATTAACTACTCATTATCATTTACTTACACTGTTCGCATCCCATCCATAATGAAGTCAGGGGCTACCGTAGCGGCCAGACAGAAAATAATCAAAAAGGCTGTACTTTCGCAGTCCAAACACCACCGTTTATGTTCGATGTGCTCAATATTTTATTATTGCTTGTACTGCTTGTTTTTGCAGCCTATTATGTTGCCGACTGGATCAGGGGAAACGACCGCAAACAAGCCTACTGGATGGAAGAACACAAATCGGGCAACATTCCCCGCGAACTCAAAAAGCACTACCGCAATTATCCTGACAAAGACAGGTTTATGATCTTCTGGCTTCAGCAACAACGCCTCACAAAAGAAAAAGTGGAAGGCTCCATTGCAGAACTCGGCGTGTACCGCGGTCAGACAGCCGCCTTGCTGCATGCCTTGTTTCCTGGGAGAAAAGTCCACCTTTTCGACACGTTTCGAGGATTCAGGGCAGATGACCTGAGACAGGAAACCGGTGAGGCGTCAACCTATACTACGGCCAACTTTGCCGACACCAGCGTGCAGTTCGTGCGTAACAAACTTGGCAACAGCCCACTGCTAATGTTCCATGAAGGTAATTTTGCGGAAACACGGGAGAATACTGACAAGGAAACTTTTGCCTTAGTAAGTCTTGATGCAGACCTTGAGAAACCCACTTCCGAGGGCCTGGAATGGTTTTACCCGCGACTGGCACCCGGCGGGGTAATGCTGGTGCACGACTATAACCCCAAATGGCCCGGACTTATGAGGGCAGTGGATAATTTTGTTTCTCAGATTCCCGAAACGCACGTACTGATGCCCGACCGTGATGGCACTGTTGTGGTAGTAAAAAACAAATCCACTGATTAGCCTCCCGAAATCAGATGCAGAATCTGCACCTGGTCACCATCACGCACCAGCACTTCATCGCGCTCATTGGTTTTAACCAATTGCCCGTTTACCTTGGTTACCAGTAGTTTAAATGTAAAATTCTTGTAGCTGATCAGTTCATTGACGGTCATCTGATCCCCTTCGATATGTTCTGATGTATTGTTTAATGTAATTCTCATGATTTAATTTTTATTTCCCGCCCAGCAAAAGTTCCAGAGCCAGGTTTGCCTGCATATTGGCAACGATACATACCCTTGGGGCAAGTGGCGGATTGTCGTCTGAAATTTCAGTTTCCGAATCACCGCAAACATACACATTACTGTCCCACTGCTCTTGTCTGATCAGGTGAAAACTGCCTGTCCCTGCCATGCCTACACCCAAAATCAACGGTTTATCAGGCCAGATGGCAAGAACTGTCTCTACCAGCATTTGCTTTGCTTCCGCCTTGTCAAATGCTTCAATGATGAGGTCGCAGGAGCTGAAAACACCGGGCAGGTTTTCATGAGTAAGCAGGATATCGTGGCAGCTTACATGAATTGAGCTGTCAACAGCATGTATGTTTTTGGCCAATTCAAAAACCTTCTTACTTCCGATCTGATGACGAAAATAATACTGCCTGTTGAGGTTGCTCTCCTCGACCACATCAAAGTCGGCCAGCACAAAATTCCTGATACCCACTCGGGCCAGCGACATGGCCGCATTGCTGCCCAGTCCGCCGCAGCCTGCGATACCCACCACCTTCGTGGCAATCTTTTCTTTTATCGTTGTCCAGTTCATAGCTTTGAACCACAAAAATAGCAAAAGGATCGGACCCTGCTGCTGCCTGACGGATTCCAGGTTTAGCTATTAAAATGGATTAAGAAAATATTTATTGATGGTGATACCGTCTTTCTCTTTTTGGTTATATAATCCTTTGAATAAAACCGGGTCATGGCTATTGCACAAAGTACCACAAAGCAGGCACAGAGTTTCACAGAGAAATTGAATGACTTATCACTTTGTGCAGCTTTGTGATTCTTTGAGTAACTTTGTGCCATAGCCTATTACAGCGTTTGATATCAGGCAGACACATATTCTCACAAAACTCTGATGGATAATGATCGAAAATGAAATATCACAAATTATTATTGGGTGTGCTATTGAAGTTCATAAACAATTAGGGCCTGGCTTGTTGGAATCAGCATATCAAGAATGCTTGTACTATGAAATTAAGCAGGCTGGCTTAAAGGTTCAAAAAGAAAAACCGATGCCGATTGTTTATAAAGAAGTTAGGCTAGATCACGGTTATAGGATCGACCTATTAATCGAAGAAAAGGTTGTAGTCGAGATCAAAACTGTTGAAGCATTTAGCGATGTTCACACAGCACAAGTTCTCACGTATTTAAGGTTAGGAAACTATAAACTTGGTTTGCTTCTTAATTTTCAAACTACTATACTCAGAAACGGTATAAAAAGAGTCATTAATTAAAGTTAGTAAATTAAAATTAGGATTTAATCCGGAATTCGGACACTTCAAATTTATATCCATTCTAAATATCCTTGTAACCCCATACAGGGCAAAGCATTAGTCCACAGGCCTGCGATATGCAAAACACATGCATATTGCTATGATTGAACGGATTATGACGCAGGTTCGTGAAAAAAATGTAATTTTGTGAATTAATTAACAATGATACACATGATGGAAGTTGCCGAAATCAAACAGAAGCACAATATCCTGAAGCGCTGGGATTATGTATGGAAAGCCCTTGACAGGGGTTATACCGACAAAATACTACATATAAACCTGTCAGAGAATGCCATCCGCGAAAAGGATGTCGCGCCTCTGATGAAAGAAAAATTCATAGGCGGGAGGGGCTACGGCCTGAAACTGCTGTGGGATGCCACTACACCCTCAACCAAATGGAATGATCCTGAAAATGAAATTATTATTTCATCTGGACCCATTGGCGGAATCACACAATATTCAGGCACCGGAAAATCCATCTGCGTGAGCCTTTCACCTCAGACCGACTCGGTGATGGACAGCAATGTGGGCGGATTCTTTGGTCCGTTTTTAAAATTTTCGGGTTTTGACGCCATCGAAATTCAGGGCAAGGCCAAATCGGATGTGATTATTTTTATTGACGGCATTAACCATGGTGTTGAAATCATCGAAGCGCCGGCTGAACCTATTGACAGCCATATACTTGCTGAAGTGCTCACCGAAATGTATGCCAACGATGAAAAAGACAAGAAGAACATAGCTGTGGTTTCTGCAGGCGCTGCCGCCGACCACTCACTTATCGGCATGCTCAATTTCAGTTTTTATGATCCTAAACGCAAGAAAGTCAGACTGAAACAAGCCGGACGCGGGGGCATAGGAACTGTACTTCGTGACAAAAAGATTAAGGCTATTGTGGCAAAAATTCCGGGAGTTAAAGGCAACCTGAACAATGTTGTTGACCTGCAAGCGATTATGGAACGCGGACAGCGGTTTAACCGTGAAATGCGCGAACTCGACGACAAACAGGCCGAAATGCGTACCAAAGGTACTGCCCACCTTACCAATGTGATGAACGATTACGACCTGTTGCCGGTGCATAACTTCAAATTCGGCAACCATCCCGAAGCATTCAAAATTCACGGCGAGGTGTGGAAAGCAAGGTTTACCCAGGGCATTCCCGACGGCTGCTGGATCGGATGCAACATGGCCTGCGCCAAAGGGGTTGATGATTATGTGCTCCGCACAGGGCCCTACAAGGACAGTTCAGTGATCGTGGATGGGCCTGAGTACGAAACCACATCCTCACTCGGTTCCATTGCAGGCATCTTCAATCCTGACTTCACGATCGAATCGAACTTCTATTGCGACACATACGGCATCTGCACCATCACCTGGGGAACCATCCTCGGCTTTGTGATGGAATGCTACGAAAACGGCATCCTTAACGAGGAACGCACCGGCGGACTGAAACTCAATTTCGGTAATGCCGATGCTGCTATGGAACTGCTTCACCAACTTGGCCGGGGCGAGGGCTTTGGCCCGGTTGCCGGTCTTGGAGTAAGAAAGCTTAAAGAGATGTTCATTGAAAAAGGATGGGGCGACCCAAAATTTATCAACGACATCGGTATGGAAAACAAAGGGCTGGAATACTCACAGTATGTCAGCAAAGAATCACTGGCCCAGCAGGGCGGCTACGCCATGACCAACAAAGGCCCGCAGCATGACGAAGCCTGGCTGATTTTCATGGACATGGTCAACAACCAGATTCCTACCTTCGAGGACAAGGCAGAAGCCCTTCATTACTTCCCGATGTTCCGTACCTGGTTCGGACTTGTTGGTCTGTGCAAACTCCCATGGAACGATGTCGAACCCGAAAACAACCACGAACAGGACGAACCAGCAAAAGTGCCCGAGCATGTTGACAATTACGTAACAATCTACAAGGCTGTCACAGGAAAGGACTTCGACAAGCATGAAATGATACGGCAGTCGGAACGGGTGTACAATTTCCAGCGCATATTCAACCTCAGGCGGGGCTTTGGAACCCGGAAATACGATGCACAACCCTACCGCGCCGCCGGGCCTGTAACCGTCGAAGAATACGAATCACGCGCCGAAAGGTACGACAAGCAACTCATGGAGCTTGTTGGCTACAATCCAGCCGGCAAAACAACTTCTGAGAAAATGGCCAGGCTGCGCGAATACCGCGAAGACCGTTATGAGCAACTTCTTGATGCTGTGTACAAGCGCCGGGGCTGGACAAAAAATGGTGTTCCGAAAATTTCACACCTGAAAAATCTCGGAATGGATTTGCCTGAACTCATCGAATTGGTTGCTCCTCATCAGGAAGATTAACCAACTCATTAATTGAATTTTAACCAAAACCAGGGCCACAATAACAGGTCCAAACCAGAACTAAACGTCAAGTCGCCTTCGCAAGAGGCGACTTTTTTTTGGGCATGTCTTTCCGATATGAAGTGAAGTCCATATCGGTCTTTTCTGTATTTTTGCCACCAAAATTGCACGTTAATGGACATGGACAAACCCCCGAAGCCGCAACGCAAAGATGTGTTCCTGAACTATAAAATCTGGCTTTCGGGCCTTACGGGAAACGGCATGATCGGTGATTCCACCTATGCATTGCTGCAGCTGATTGGCGAAAAAGGATCCATTAGGGCCGCCGCTGCGATCATGTCGGTAAGCTACCGCAAAGCATGGGGCGACATTGAACAGGCCGAAGAAATACTAGGTTATCCCCTGATCGAAAAACAAAGGGGAGGAAAAGACGGCGGTAAATCGAGCCTCACCCCTGCCGC
>Ga0351901_1140_pt1 | contig 17528 bp, 15 predicted proteins | sample BONcelHT113001D4_FD_206875 | JGI IMG/M metagenome (GOLD analysis project Ga0351901, IMG submission 206875) | Enriched cells from coal bed in the Powder River Basin, Montana, United States - BONCAT cells T11 rep1 HSBNCT.T11.300.1.D4 ...
CTTGGGGAGACGTTCTGCCAGGATCTCGTGAATACGCTCATACTTCTCCGCCCCGGTGATCAGTTGGATTTCGAAGGAAAGATTGTGCCGCTCCACTCCCCCTTCGAATACCTCCAGCTCCTGTCCCAATTCCCGGCGAAAATGATCGTTAATCTCTTCCATCACGTCACGTTTGGCGGTTGCGGTAAAACAGGCAATTGGCGGTATTGGCGTCTGCTGTCGCTGGGCAAACTCACGGATAAAACGGGCGGCATATAAGTAGTCGGGGCGGAAATCATGGCCCCATTTGGAAAGGCAGTGTGCCTCATCAAAGACCCAACAACCTATTTCGCGCTGGCAGATAGCGTCGACAACAGACTTATTGCGCAGTTGCTCCGGTGAAACATAGAGGATGGCAATGTCGCCCAAACGAATTCGCTCCAGCACCTCACCACGCTCTGGTGGCGTCAGCATACCGTAGATTGCAGCGGCAAACATGGTGCCGGTTTTAGAACCCAATCCGTCAACCTGATCCTTCATCAACGCCTGCAGGGGAGAGATAACAATCGTAAGGAGGCCACGGCGGAAGTTTCGCACCAGCGCCGGGATCTGGAAGCAGAGTGATTTACCGCCACCGGTCGGGAGAATTGCCAGTTGCGGTCGGTCCCCCATGCCGCAGCGAACGATTTCCTCCTGCAGACTCTTGCCGTCGGAGGTTGCAGGTGTCGGACGATATCTGGGGTAACCAAAAAAACTCTCCGGTTGAAGTGTCGGATTATGGGTGGTTTGGCAATAGCTGCAGGAAGGATTGCTACAGGGGATGTCCCGTAGTTCACGCAGGATCGGCACGATGTCGCTGAAACGATGACGCACCCAGGGGGGAAGCACGGAGTTGTTTCCCGCCACCCGCAACCAGGCAAGACAATATGCCAGTGCCGGCCGCTTTTCCGGATCCAGCAGGTACTTCAAAGAAACCATGGCAATGGCGTTTTCACAGGCCTTACCCTGGGCCTGGCCTTCAAATATCTGAAAAGCTGCGTTCTCTGTAATCGACTCTGCCCCAAGCGCGGCAAAGACCTCTGCCAGACCCTCACAGCGAAAGGAAGAGCCTTTGCTGTCGGCAAAACAGTAGCGATAAAAAGAGAGGATCGCTTTCTCGTTCCCCCTGAGTGCGGCAAAACTTTCCCACTGATCGCAAAAGACCGAGGCTGAGAGACGAGCATCAGCAACCGGGTCGTTGATTGAATCGCGTACCAGCTTGTAGTCTTTTACGAGACGATGGTAAGGGTTTTCGGGAAAAGCCAGGGGGGAGAGATACAGGGTGTCGATGACTGGTTTCTTGAGGAGTCTTAGTTGCGGGGCTTGTGATTCGAGAATGGGCAGGTCGTGACCAAGCAGGTTGTGCCCCAATATATACTGAGCTGGCTCGGCGAGAGAATCGAGTTCCTGAAGGGAGGATTGAAGATTAAAACGCCCTTTCCGCTCGAAGGTTACATCACCACGAACAGCGCCAAGGTCATAAATTGTTTCGCTGCCAGATGTCTCGATATCCAGACAAAGGCAGTTATCGAGAAATTCTTTATTGGTCAAGTGCTAGCCGCCTTGATTTAAAGTTAACGTCCTCAACTGATTGATACTGAGTTGTTGAAATCCAGAGAAATTGGCATCGATGAAAATATAATTCGGCACGGCATTCCAAACAGAAAATACTCACATTACCCCTCTACCGTCGTTTTCTTATAACTCGTATTTTTCGGTAAGTTCCTTTGATATTTTCTTCATCATCTTGACAGTTTCTGGTTCAAGGATGCCGTCAGAGGTACATTGAGGTCTGAAGTAGCCAGCTTCTTTGAATTTTTCTATAGAAAACAGATAATGTAAATACGTTGTCAGAATTTCTGTATTTGTCGTAGCACGGTTTAACTGTTTCTTGAATTTCTCCTGAAATATCCTAATTTCTTCCTCAGTGCAGTTGTCGTCATGCTCTTCCAAAAAAATGGCGGCAAACTGATTCCGGCTCAATCCTATTTTTTTTAGCCAAGTTTTCAGTTCTTCCTGTTTTTCTGTAACTTCAATTTTTTTCATATTTTGTCCCCGCTTGTCCCTGCTGCCCTCTGTAAACTCATCTCAAGCTGGGAGGCGAGAAAACAGGGAAAGGAGAAAGTATTATGTCAAATGGCGCTAAAACACCGATGAGTTCCAAAGATGCTGCAAGAATTCAAAGTGCCACCGCTAAAACAAATGATGGGAAAGTCTCCAAAGGATCTTTCCCCGCACGAGCTCAAGCTGCTTCAGCCAAAAACGCAAAAAAATAAAATCAAGACTGGGAGGTCACAATGCCGAACACTGAGAATATGAGTCAGGACGAACTCGATCTTTGGTCAGATATTAACAACCCAAATAATGATGCGGATATGGATGAATGGGCTGACGCTCATAACCCAAACAATGACGATTACTTAGGCAATTAACAAGGGACCTCCCAGCCCTTAGGGAGTAGGCCGAGGGCCTGCTCCCTTTTTTACTGGAATGAACCAGCCAAAGCCTGCTGGCGAAACTTACGCATGAATTTTGCTTGGTCATTTTTGAAATCTGAATAGGAGAAGTCTTGCTGAGTTTCTTCAAGTGCACTAATGCATGATTCTCTTTTCTTTATTAAGGCACTAAATCTTATAGGATCGTCGTAGGAAGAAATACATTGGTCTATAAGTGCATATTCAATTTTAGCAGGGTATCTGTTCCCATCTGTGAAGTGTTCGACGGTACGCGTACCGCCAACAGTTAAGGCAATAAGTAAAAATGCCGGTATTAATGGTTTTATGAATGTGTAACCATCAAGTGGCTTATTGCAATGCAGACATTTTGTTCCATTTTTGACAACAATTTCGTTATCTTTTTGGCATTTTGGGCAAGTAATTTTCATAATTCTTTCTTGAGTAATTACGGCAGAGATATTCGAAAGATTGCTGACCTACAAGTGCTAGTGAACTAATACAAATTATTGCGGATGTCCCAACCGTCCGTTTGGCTATATGGTTAGCCACTTTTTCCGTTACTATCGATTGGTAAGGAGTGTCGAAACTTACGCGGCTGCGTGTTTATTTATATCATCAATGAGCCTTACTATCTTAGTTGCACCATCATCCCCAAAAACCCCATCAAGCCCTTCGTCGTGGATGTCCGTAAAGGGTGGTTCGTAAAGCAGGCCAGGGTCCATGGTACCGTTTTGGGTAAGATAGCTGATGATCTGATCGGTGAAACGGATCTGGGTGGCAGTATAAATTGTTCCGTCCAGAAATCCGCCAAAGGCCTCCGCTGCCGCTTCCCGGTCCAGACCGACCAGGCTGCGGATGAAAATACCGAGGCTCTGCTGGTGGCCAAAGACCTTCTCGAACTGCTCCCTGCTGCCAATCTCTTCTGAAGCGAAAAGCAGCCGCTCAAGCTCTTCAAGATCCTGCCTTGTTATCTGTCGGTTCAGGCGAAGTTTGTTAATGGTAATGTGGTCTGAGTGTTCACGAATATAGCGTTCCACCTTCAAACGGTACTGCCGCATCTCCTCGGCACTGGCATAACCCTGCATGGAAACAGGCCGATGATCGCCAATGGTGTCCTCAAAATCGGTGTAGACAATTCGCATTTCACCCTTATCTAAAAATTTGATCAAGTTTCTGAGGCGAAGGCGGACATCCTCCAGCATCGGCAGAGTAACCCCTGACCAGTAACTTTCAGTTTGCAGATCCAGGATCAGCTCCATCTGCTGTGCAACCATCGGAATGGTCCCCTTTCCTTCCAGATCCCGAGCTATTTCCATTACCTTGCCCTGATATCGGGCACACGTGCCGCTCTTTTCAAGCAGCGCCAGTTGCAGATTCAGCAGCAGCAGATCGAAGCGTTTGGCAGTCTCGTCTTCCGAAGGAAGTTCCGCCGGCAGTCCCGCCAAGTGGCGTGCCACTTCCAGTACATCCTCCTGGCTCAGGGTGCACCATTGCTCCCTAACGGTGTATTTCTCCAAGTGCCTGCGGTGGGGACGAACGATGAAGTTGTCCGGATTCATCACTGAAACCTCTCCATGCAGAGTTTCCTCCAGGCTTTTCCGCAGGAGCTTCTCAGCGCCGGTTATCGGATAGTCCAATTGTTGCAGGTTTACTAAAAGGTTCAGGCGCTGTTTGAAGATCCTCTTACCCAGCGACTCCTGTATCCCGCTCTCGATCCCTTCCGGATTTTCGGAAAAGAACTCGAAATTCTGGCAGTAGTCGAAGACGTAGAACTCCTGCTTGTCCATTTCAGGGCCGAACAGGTTCTTGCAGAGCCGGGTGCCTCGCCCCATCATCTGATGGAATTTGGTTTTGGAGCGGACCAGCTTGAAAAAAACCAGGTTGACGATCTCGGGCACATCGATGCCGGTATCCAGCATATCCACAGAGAGCGCGATAGTAGGGTCACTTTCCTTGATGGAAAAGTCGTCTATCAGGCTCTGGGCATAGGGCTCGTAGTTGTCGATCACACGGCAGAAGGCCCCTTTCAAGTGAGGATAGCTCTTATCAAAGCGTTCTTGAATAAACAGGGCATGGTTGTGGTTTTTGGCGAAGATGATCGTTTTGCCCAAGCGGTCGCCACCCTCCACCTTGAGTCCGTACCGCATCAGATGTTCCAGAACCTTGTCCACGGTATCGATGTTGAACAGCCAGTTGTTCAGCGCCGGGGGATCAATCTTCTCCGGCAACAGGCCGGTCTCTTCGTCCCAGAACTTCTCCTCATACTCGGCCTTTTCCTCTTCGCTGAGCTCGTTGTAGGTTATCCCTTCCCTTTGGAACTTGAGCGGCACTGAATGCGCTCTGGGCGGCACCAGAAAACAATCGGTCACTGCCTGACCCAGTTCGTAGTAGTAGGTGGGGACACCCTTCTCCAATTCGAACAGCCGGTAGGTATCACGATCAGCCTCGTCCCGTGGTGTGGCGGTCAACCCCAACAGCAGGGCATCGAAGTATTCGAAAATGGCGCGGAACTTCTGGTAGACCGAGCGGTGTGCCTCATCGATGACGATCAGATCGAAATGACCCGGGCTGAAGCGCTTGTTTCCCCCTTTGGCCTCGTCGATACAGTTCATAATAGTCGGATAGGTTGAGAGCACTATCCGGCTGGTGGTGTCGTCCTTGATTTTGGTGATATCCACCGGGCTGGAATGGGGCAGATGTTCCTTGAAGGCATTGCCGGCCTGGGTCAGGAGAGCATTACGATCGGCCAGGAATAAAACCCGCTTGATCCAGTTGCATTTCTGCAGCAGCTCAATCAGGGCGATCACCGTCCGGGTCTTGCCGGTGCCGGTGGCCATGACCAGCAGAGCCTTACGCAGCTTCCGTTTCTGGAAATCTTCCCCTACCCTCCTGATAGCCTCGTGCTGGTAGTAACGCTCCACGATGGCCTTGTTAATGGTAGCGCGGCTAAGTTCTTTGGCGCTGGTGCGTCGATGGATGAGCAGTTGCAGTTCGTCCTTCTTGTAAAAGCCCTGCACTCGACGTGGCGGGTAGTTCAGGTCATCCCACAGCCATGTCTCATAGCCGTTGGTAAAGAAGATCAGGGGTCGCTGTCCCTTTATCTGCTCAAGGCAGTCGGCATACAGCTTGGCCTGTTGTTGGCCGATGCGAGAATCCTTTTTGGTGCGTTTTGCCTCAACCACCGCCAGGGGCAGGCCGTCGTCTCCCCATAGCACATAATCAACAAAACCCTCGCCCTTATCGTTGGGCATCCCCACCACCGGGTATTCCAACACATCCGGTGCCTTCAGGTCCCAGCCCGACTCCTTCAGCAGCAGGTCAATGAAGTAATCCCTGGTTTCCGCCTCGGAATAGTCGTGGTCGTCGGGGGTCTGGCGGTTGCGTTCCTTCAGTTGCTGTATTCTGGCCTTGAGCGCCTCGATTTCTTCCTGCGTCCTGATAAGTTCCGCATCTTTGGCCGCCAGCCGGTCATCCTTTTCCGACAGGTCGGCCTGCAGTTTGGCCAACTGTTCGGCGTTACGGTCTGCGACTGTGCTGTCTTTCAGCGGAATCAGGGTGATATCGAAGAGCGGTTTGCCGATGGCCGCCACATTCGGGGAATAGCTGCGGGCCAGCCAGTAGAGGACGTGGAAGAGTTCTTTCAGGGTGTGAAGGGAATCGCTGCTGCTGATTGGTTTATCGCTATGGACGGCCAGGTTGCCGATTTTCTGGATGGTGAGAATCTTGGGGAAGAGACAGGGTTCCAGGTTTTCCCGGAAGGTCGGTTCGTGGATCAGGGCGGCCAGGTTGTCGGCGTAGGGCTTTTTGAGATAGGAATCGTTGGCATAGAGCCATTTAACTGCCCGCTCAAGAGAGCGCCGGGCATGGAAGCAGCTGGTCCGGGGGGCACTGTTGACGTTCTGCTCGGCCTCGCGGGCGGTTTCGAAGAGATCGGGCCAGTTGGATTTCAGGTACGCGAAGTTGGACATTGGTACTCCATTATGATGGACAGGAACAAATATTCGTTTCAGCTCTCACAATGACACGAGTAGCAACAATGTCGCCAGTTGGTGTTACGTCTAATGGATCGGGTGCTCCACTAACTCGAAGACAGGCAACCTCTGGAAAGCGCATTGCAATGAGGATTGATGCCAATACTTGTGGCTTAGGTCCCATAGGAACAAGAGTTATCTCTCCGTCTGGGCGATGCGGTGCAATAGTCTCAGCGAGATGTCGATAACATGCCTCTATACTCGCCAGTGGCAGTTTGAGAAGGGTTTTTGTTTTATAATTATTGATGAGGTCTTCGTTGGTTTTCTCGGTTTTCTCAACATATTCTTGGGACGATCCGGGTGAAGCCAAAAAAGCATATACGGTATCAGCTTCAAGACGATCAAGTACGCATAATGAAGCCAATCCGTGAAACCCGAGTCCGAATACTGCAACTGACTCACGCAGACGATAGGCTCGACCTTCACAACCAGGTATGGTCACCATGTCCTTGATAACCATGGGCCTTTTCACTTCCTCATATCTGCCCATTGCGTAGATAAAGTCGATGATTACTTCCCTACCCAACACAGCAAATCGTGCCCAGTTTAGGACAGCGGCATACCAAAGGCGTGACATGGATGTGTAATCTACCAGAATGTGAAGAGGGCTATCTTGCGTTTGTGTATGTTCGCGGAGATGGTCATAGATTGGCTGTTCATTGTCGCCACTCAATGGGATGGGTTTACAACCCCATTTTTCACAATAAAATACATCATTCTTAGGCCTGTTTCCGGAATAGGGCTCCTCAGTAAAACCAAAAACAAGCGGGTTATCAATCATTCGAGGATTTAGTAGTCCGGGCACATAAATGCATCTTGACTCATACCCGCTGGCAAACAAGGAAACATCATATTGATTTTCGCAAACGGATTCAAAATCAATGTCCAGAACCTGTAACGATGTCATGTTATATCTCCATCATCAAATAAGGAAACCTGCTTGTACTCGGACTTCATGGCTTCATCCTTTTCTTTCTGCGACATTTCATGAAATCTATGAATTGTTGCCAACTTTACTGCTTTCCCACGCCTCGGAAGAAGTAAGAAATAAGGCGCAAGAGCATAGGCCAAATGGAACGTACCCTCACGCCAAGGCATTTCGTCTGGATTTCCAGTACCGATGTTAGGATATAAGAGCCCATGTCCAACTGCCACTCGTATTAATTTCCAGTCTTTTTCAGATACACTATCATCAATCGTAACTGAGGTAACCTGATCGGTTGTAACCGGTTTGTTATGAAAATCAGCATGCATATACTTACCTAATTTACAGATAAACGCATGCAGTTCTGGCCCAACATCTGGAAAAGGCATAACTTGGTTAAGCGTACTGGCAGACAATCTCTGCATTGCGCGAGTCTGGTCTGCGGACGAAATCCATGATTTTTTGAGTCTCATTCTCATTTGTCTCTTTTGGTCGCTTGTGAGGGCCATGAGAATTGCATTAAATATTCTAATCATATGTCGTGGGTTATCATCTGAACAACGAATGGCCATTCTCGCGCCAGAATATATTGTTAGCGCCATATTTCCTTTTAACTCATCTACTGCTTTACGTAGCAATAATGCGCCATGAATTTTCCTGCTTATTTCGTCACGGAACCGATGTGTTCCGATTAAACGGTTGGCCCTCGCAATAGTTTCTGAAGACGCATATTTCTTGAGAAGTGTCATGTTTTCAGATTCTGCACCCCAGGCTTCCCGGCGAGGGTCGAGAATCTCAGTTTCACCTAATACTTCCACTACGGTCGGCACTCCCCAACCTCGCGCATCTGATACTTCAATAAGTTTTTTAAATAGTGTTCGTCCAAAAGCTGTTCCGATTGAATCAGTTTCACCGGGCACACGAGCGGTTAAAACACGATCCGAATCCATATTTACGTATTCAAAGTCGTGCCCATTCACCAAGACTGATCCGATATTAGTCGCAAGTGTATAATGGCAATATGGCATGGTTGTGAGCTTAAAAAACAAATTGTCAGGATATGCACGCATGTGTGAGTTGATAATACGATGGTCCATTTCGTCTAGAAATTCTGCCTCATCAATACAGAGTAACCATGTACAACTTGGTTTAATAGAAAGGAGATTTGATAATTGCCTAATTCCTTGTCGAAGTGGAGCGAAGAGATCAATGCCGAATGCTAGCCCTACAGGCATTTCCCCTGGAGGAAGACCTCCCGCGGACCGTTCGCGAAGAAGTTGAATTTGCTTTAGGTAGTCTGTGTTTTCCAAGTGTCGTCGTAGCTGTAGAAGATCGTCGAAATGAAACCCTGATTCGACAACCCAGTATTTCGAGAGTTGAGAAGTCAACTCTCTTTCGGTCTGAGCCTGCTTTGCTTTACCTTCTATGTATGCTTGGATACAGCTAGATGCGATGGGAATAAATGCGATACAACTGGCTATATTGAGCCGCCACTGGAAAAGTTCTTCCCGCTCTCTCTCGTCCAACCAAAACTTGTTTCTCAGACCACCTACCCATTCCAGGCGAGTCGGAAGATAGATTCCGATGAATTCCTGGTCACGTATTGCCGACTTAGCTCTTGGCTCATCACGTGTTTTTGCCAACAAGGCAAGGTGATCATGTGACAGCATCTTTGCTAACGCTGTTTTCCCTTGTCCTCTTGCTCCTAGCACCACATGATGTTTTGCAGAAAGAAGACGCCAGAACGACTGTGTAGGAATGAACGTTCTAACCAACTCCTGCATAGACAGGTTCCTAGCGTTATCGATCTCAAAGAGATTTCGCCTGTGTTTCGTAGGTTCGTTTTCCATGATCTAGATCTCCATATACAAAATTAGATCTTTACGAGTTTCATACATACTTTGCAGTCCTAGGTGTTGCCCTATTCTCTTAAATGCTACAATCGCACTATTGAGAGGGAGGTGTTCAAGTTCAGGGAATTCCTCGACGATGTGCTTCCACAATATATGATCGTGCTCAATCAACCATTGCCTAATGAATGGTTCAATCCGTGCATCAAGTTCATTAGGCATTAAATAATATCCAAACGGTATAATATGGTGAATCCCACTCGTTGCCTCATCGCTTGGAATCCATCCTCTGCAGTGATTATTTGTCCAGCTAATTACTTTACCTGTGATGCGGTTCTCAGGACCGGACCTCCCATTAACCGTTACTAAATGGAACTGATTATCGATAGTTCCAGCCCATTGAGTATCAATCTCAACAGAGAAGCTGCCTGAGCATAATATAGGGAGGTGAGGATAGGTTAAAGTGCTGTGAGTCTCAAAGCGCGGATGATGCTTATGTCCATGAATTAGAAGGTCAAAACCGTATTCATGCAAAATAGCAAGTAGGTTCTCTGCGTTTGTCATTAGGCTGAAATCAGGTGTCTTGGGTATTGGCGAACAGAAATCTAACAAGTGGTGATGCACGAGGAAGAGTCGAATACGCTCATCTGGGGGGCCAATGTTATCAAGAAAATGTCGAATTGCATCTAAATGAATCGGATCTGCAAGCCCATGATGTGCGACATCTTCAGGAATTGGCGTATCGTGACTGGCTGAGTTATAGGCAACTGCAAGGAGATCGTCAAAGCACCAAGAGATGAAATGCGGAGATGAAAAGATGTCTCCTTCCCCTTGGTTAACAAGAGTTCTGAAATGAAAATTATTATGTCCTATATGACTATATCTCTGCTCCCATTTAACACCAGTGTCATCATTCGGATCGAACACAGTCCAGTCCACGTCATGATTGCCTGGCGCAAATATGATCTTGTTATGAGGTACATTGAGAGCTTCTGCAGCTTGAATGATGAATTCTGAGGCGAGCCTTACTTCTCGTGGGGTTGCTTTATTGGTCAGGTCTCCAGGTAAAACTAAATAGTCTGATCGGATATTTTCCCTCTTCACAAACTGGATGAAGTTCTGCCTGTAATTATTTTCAGTTTTTGAGTTGTATCTGTTCCGCTCTTTTCTGGCGGTGGTTGGTGGTTCAGGACAAAGGTCTTTTGCACGTGCTGCCAACCCAATATGAAGATCGCTCATAACTGCAATTTTAATCATCACGTACCTACCTTCAGCAGGCTGTTTCCAGCGTACAAATTTCACATGTTATTTCAGAAAATTCCTAATTAAACTCATCCGGTAATTTGCAATTTGATACAAGTATCTCAATAGCCTCGCGACGATGCCGTGAGAAGCCAGCGACACTTCGTTGCGTTTGAACTCGCTGAATATGCCATCCATCAAAAGCTTCCAGTGCTTCTTGACACATAGCGTAACTCACAAGGAATGTTGCGCCGCAACTATCAATGTCTGGGAGCGCCGATGCAAGACGGGCAAGATCATCTGTCCCAAAACAGTCAGGGCCGTACTGACGAAATATTTTACTATTCTGGACGGCGTAGGGGGGATCCATATAAACGAAATCGCCTGGCTGAACCGTTTTAAGTGTTTCATCAAAATCATTCGTTGTGATTTGTGCACAAGACAGTATTTTTGCCGCTTTGAAAAGAACTTCTTGCGACGGAAGTTGACCTGTCTTTGATGCAGCATATGGAACGTTAAATTTCCCTTTTAGGTTAGTACGGTAAAGGCCATTAAAACAAAACCGGTTCAGATACACGAAACGGGCTGCTCGGTCGAGCGAGGACAGTTGTGTAGCATCTTCTTCGCGGATGCGATAATAAGCCTCTTTACCTTGAGGTAGTCGATGTAGTCGGTTGCATACAGCGCGAGGATGATCACGAACTGCACATAATGTTTCGACAAGGCTTGAATTGATGTCTGATAAAACTGCTGCTGCCGGCTCAATAGCAAAAAATAGCGCTGCGGAACCCATAAAAGGCTCTACATATCGCGTGAAACCACTATTCCAGTAAATGCGTAATTTCGGAATAAGTCGCCTTTTACTTCCAGCCCACCGTAAAAATGACTTACTATTACTCATTTATCGTACCTATTAATCAAGGCGTTAGAATTCTTGCTTACAAAAATCATCCCTGCGCAAATTCGCCGACTTTCCCTTCAATGTTTAGTAGTTTCGTTATGTTATAGCATCCCCTCGAAGGCAAGTTTCATTAGGGAGTTGAAGAGGGTGTCAGTTGATTGAGAAGCTGCTTCAAGCTTGTTTCTGATGTTGTAGCTACGCCATACGCAATCGGAAAACTGTTTTTGCAGTTTTATTGGTGGTACGGGCATATTAATACCGCGAACTTTGGCTTGTGAAATATTGAGCATCGAACCACTTGTTCCGGTAGCTTGTTTTGTGAGCTTTTCTCGGAATCTTGGATGTGCCAACAGGTATCGAAGATACTCCGTGCAAGTGATTTTCTCGTCGGGAATTATCTTCCACAGCTTGTCTGGGAGGAACAGTTTTGGCTCATCCTGTTCAACCAGGCAAGTTGCTGCAACCAATTCGCGAGTATTCGCACGACTGAATAACAGATCACCACGTTTGGGGGTAAGTAGTTCGCGGTCAATTTGGCCATCAACAACGACCTTATATTCTCCTGGAAGAAAGCGCCCCAAAGTTACTGAACTTATTTTCAGTACAGCCCACTCGCCTTTTTCACGAGGTCGGTCTTCACTGTTTGCGCTCCATCCTGTTTCGATGGCTTGAATCACTGCGCCAATTGGCATTAATGGCCATTTTTTGCAATTTTCCACCGGATCACCAAACATATCAATAAACACTGAGCGCAGCAGTTCCTCTGTCAACCGGACCGCCTCCTGCCGCTTGCGCCGAATGGAATCGGCCTTGTCGAGAATGGCGGCGATAAGCTTTTGTTCGGGGAGTGGGGGGAGAGGGAGTTGGGTATCGCGAATGATTTGCTGGTTGATGTTCGGCTGTGCTCCACCTGCGCCTTTTGCAATCAACTCAGGTACCTTGAACCGGAGACCAAAAAATAGGTATCTTTTGTCTGCAATATTCTCATCAGGTATTATGTGGCAAACTGCCTGGTTTGTAGCGCCTTCTACGCCAAGTTCTGCAATACGCCCAATCGTAGCTCCGTACATTGCAATGAGGAGTGCGCCTTTCGGAACTAATTTTGCGCTTGATTCTTTAATCGCTAATTCAGTGATTTTTTCTTCTGTGTCAAGAATTACATCTTCTCGAAGCTCACCTGATTTAACCCAAAGAATCTTTCCACCATAATAGTCACCAACATTTGCACGGGAAGGTGTCCCACCACTTCCCGTAGAGCAAAAAGATGAAATAGGCAAAGTCGGATACCTCATCCCAACATCCCCTTCAGCTCCGCCAACTCCCCAGCAATCTCAAGCTCCAACGCTTCCAACCGGGCAATAATAACCTGCGGCAGCTCATAGGCCACCTCCTCATGCTCCACCTTCTTGTAACGGTTTATGGAGAGATCGTACTTGTTGTCGCGGATCTCCTGCACCGGAACGAGGAAGGATTTGTCGGTGCGGTCCCCTTCGACTCCGCTCAGGGAACGCCCTTCTTCTTTGCCCAACGGACACAGTAGCCCGGTGGCTGAGCGGAGCCTAAGCCACGAAGCAACTACATCGGGAATATCGTTCTGCTCCACCGGATTGCGCTTGTCATCCAACGAGAAACCATCGGCCTTCATATCATAGAACCAGACATGATCCGTACCGCCGGAGTTGGTCTTGGTGAAAATCAATATCCCGGTGGAAACTCCCGCATAAGGACGGAACACGCCTGAAGGCATGGAGATCATCGCCTCCAGCTTGTGGCCGTCCACCAGGATCTTGCGCAGGTCCAGGTGCGCCTTGCTTGAGCCGAACAGCACCCCATCCGGGACGATCACCGCGCAACGTCCACCAGGCTTCAACAACCGCAACATCAGGGCGATGAACAGCAGCTCAGTCTTCTTGGTCTTGACCGTGCGCAGCAGATCCTTGGCCACGGTCTCCTCATCCAGCGACCCCTTGAAGGGGGGATTTGCCAGGATCAGGGTGAAAGCGTCGGCAATGTCACCGGCGCCACCGGAGAGGGCGTCCCGCGCCTCGATGGCCGGGTTCTCCACACCGTGCAGCATCATGTTCATGCTGGCAATGCGCAACATGGTGGAGTCAAAGTCGAAACCGTTGAAGAGCTTCTCGTTGAAATGGCGCTTCTGCTTTTCGTTGTGGAACAGGTCGGCATGGTGCTCGCGCAGGTATTCACCGGCAGCCACCAGAAAACCCGCCGTACCGCAAGCCGGATCGCAGATAATGTCGTCGGGCCGGGGCTGCATCAGCTCCACCATCATTTTGATGATATGCCGGGGCGTGCGAAACTGGCCGTTTCTGCCGGCGGTGGTCAGCTTGGAAAGCATGTACTCGTACAAATCACCTTTGGTGTCCCGATCTTCCATCGGCACCTGGCTGATCTGCTCCACTACCCGCTCCAGCAGGCCAGGGGTGGGAATCATGAAGATAGCGTCCTTCATATGCCGGGCATACGCGGTATCCGCACCGCCATGCAGGTTCTTGATGAAGGGAAAGACCTCCTGGCTGACCACGCGGAACATCTCCCCGGCCTCAAACTCCCGAAAGCGCGACCAGCGCAGATTATCCTGATCTGCCGCGAAGATCGGCTCCTTAATCGGCTTGCCAAGGCGGTTGGCCTGCTTCTCCCTCGTCGTATGAATATCATCCAGCCTTTTTATGAACAAAAGATACGACATCTGCTCAATCACCCGCAGGGAATCGGAAATCCCCCCGGTCCAAAATGCATCCCATATCTTGTCAATCTTTGCTTTGTTTTCACCGGTCAACACTAAAAACTCTCCTTTAAAACAACAATCCAAATGCATGAGGATCGACCTTGGGTAAGGTCTTTATATAATGCAGAAAAAAAGCCGCCTGTCAGATATCTCCGACCATGGCGGCTTTCTTCCTTCTGCTTTTCGTCAGACGTCCCATCCCGATTCCCCTTCTTAACAAAGCACTACCAGAACACCACGAGGTTAAAAGAGCTGACACCTCGTCATTAACCAGATAAGTAATACCAGAAGCAACAACCCAATACCATTAAAAATATTTCAATTAAGACACATCGGACCGGTTCCAGTCACACGATACAGTAAACGACCACATCCCAACCAATCATGGCGCACACCTCAACACATACTCCTCCTGCTCCCTGGTCTGAATAGCCCCCGTCCGCGCAACCCGCACCCGCCGAATCGCCTCACGCGGGCCCACCCTGAATTCCAGTCACGAATGACTTGCCTTTCATGTCTCCTCACCGACCTTCCCCACCGGAGCCAGATAGATGCCGAATTCTTCATAGCCATCCACCCCGAGCAGTGCATCGACCAGTGTTTGATTATAGGCCGCTATGGCACAGGTGCCAGCCCCAATCGCTTCACATGCCAGGTAGAGATTCTGGCAGACATGACCGGCATCCAAGGCAATTACCTTGTAGGAGGCTTCCGCATATCGCCATTCCGTACGTTCCGGAACGGCAGCCCAGATGAAGGTTACGGCAGATTGTCCGGAAAAGTCTTGACCGTGTGTTGCGGCGGTGAGGCGTTCCGGAAGATTTTCAATGTCGCGTATGTGCACAATGGAGTGATCAAGCGGGAGATAACGGTAGATACCGCACTCAAGGCCTTCCACCCTCAGAACGGCAAGATAGGTCTCAAGGGAGTGGCGACATCCGGCGGAAGGAACCGTTCGCAGGACAGCAGCCTCGTGGAGAACAGAACGAACTCCCTGGGTTGCCCAGAGGAGAAAGGCCAATTCATCAAGAGAAATCGGCTCTGTTGTGAAACGACGATGGCTCTGTCGGTCGGCAATGGCTTTTTCCAGGTTGCACGAAGGGATTGACCATGTTTCCTGGTTCGGCAACTGAATTACCAGGCTATCTGGTGCTGCTGGTTTCTGGACGGGTGGAGGTCGAACTCCGCGGGATTGCGGAGTGGCTCGGAAATTTACCTCTTCTCTGATCCGGTCAGTCAGAAAATATCTGCCGCTTTCCGTGGTAATGGATAGTTTCTTTATCGCTCGTTTATCTTCCATAGTGAAAAATCCTCCGGACCCGATGTTTTCGGAATTACTCTGGGAAAACCATGTGCTTCTCCGTCAGGAATTAAATAGAATAAAAAGAGCCATCCCAATTTATTCAAGGAAACAGGGAAGTCCCTATTTTCTAATAACAAAGGATACCAGAAAAACATGGCTCGACAGGAAACCGTCCGCCTTTTTGGCAAACAGGTGAGTTTCAGATGCGAATGTTTCGGGTGGAAGAAGCTGAACGCGAAGCTGCTGAGGAAGGAGAATGAAAATTGTTATGCGATATCCAGACAATCATACGCATGTGAAGAAATTATGGTGAAATAAGGCTATGCAGCCAATTCTTTTTTCGACCGTTTCCCGGTTTTGACACCCGGATCCTTACCAACCTGCGGCACTTCAGTTTCTCGTTTCAGTACATCTGCAATAAAACTATTCAGAGACACACCATGTTGAGCCGCAGCCACGGCAACCCTCTGGTGGAGTTCAGGCCCGATCCGAACATTGAAGGTGCCCTTGAAAGGCTTCTCAGGCTCCCTGCCCTGCTCCTTGCAGGTATCCAGATAATCATCAACCGCATCCTCAAAAGCTCGTCGCAGAGATTCGACATCCGTCCCTTCATAGCTGACCAGAGCGCGAACAAACTCAATTTTCCCGTAAAAAACCCGGTCCTCATCGCTGTAATGCACTGAACCGTAATATTCCTTATATTTCATCATGTCCTTCATACCAAACCTTCTCCCTTGAGCAATGCCACGATTTGCTCCATTTGATACCGTTTCAAGTCCGGCGTCGGGTGGGGCTTATGCAGAATAATTGGCGGGTATTCGTCGTGAAGGAATTTGACTCTGGAACCACCCGATTTTCCTCCTGAAGACAGTTTGTAGCCAAAACTTTCCAACATGGTAACGAGCTCCTGCCAGGTGAAGTCTCTCGGCAGGGCAAGAAAACGCTGAACCAGTTTCTCTCGTTTACTCATCCGCATCCTCTCTGGAAAAGGTTAGCAAGGGGACACAATAAATGCAACTGTTTTTAGTTGCATTTTCCTGTGATTATTCCAAAAATTACTACCAAAGCCTTTTAACGGCAAATGCCCTTCCCGATCCTGACTTGAGGTAATCCTCAAAAGCAGCAGCTTTTACTCTCTCGGCAAAACCGAAAAAGGCCACAAGCTCCCAAGGTGCATATTTTGATGTGTGAGATGATTGACCGGCATTATGGGCCGCAAGACGTTTTTGGACGTCGTGCGTTTGTCCCACATAGGTCTGGCCTGGGGACTGTTTGCTGCGAATAAGGTAGACGTATTTCATTGTTCCACCCGGCAGTGTTAGTTTTGCTTAACATTGTTTTTATATCCTGTCGTAGTGGAATTTGGAAGTGTTTTTTGGTTATTTGGTGGTTGGATTGGACAGAGTGTGGCAAATATACCAGAAGGACAAAAAAACCAATTCTTCAACTGTTACATAGCGTGGATTTAACGTAGAAGGTGCTAGCCGACTGGGAAAGGCCTCCTTCCACCTTCGCCCTGCGGGCTTCGGCGGACTTCGTCGGCGGACAGCCTTCGCTATAAACAAAAGGCTTCAACTGAGAATTGAGGTACTAGATGAAGTTTTGGTGATATGAACAGTCCTCCTTCGCTGACCGCCTTCGCAAGCTACGGCAGCTTCGGCGGACAGCCTTCGCCAAAAACAAAAGGCTCCGACTGACACTTGGCGTGCCAGCCGAAGCCTTGGCGAAGGCTGGTGGAGGTGGCGGGAATCGAACCCGCGTCCGAAGATCATCTACAGAAGGCGTCTACATGCTTATACCAGTAATTGATTTAACCGCGTGAAGCTCCACTGGCCGGGATATTCAGTTGGCGATCCTGCTTCAATTTCGCTTCGGGTCACAGGCACTCCCCTCGGCTATCCCACTAAAATGACGATTTGTCCTTCCCCGTGGGAGAGAGTCGGCAAATCGTTAGCAGGTTATTAAGCTGCTAAAGCGTATTCGTAGTTATCGGCGCTTAATGCGTCCCGGATTGTTTTACGAGCCACCCGGACCTCGGCATGCAACCTTTGCTTAC
>Ga0351901_1146_pt1 | contig 16545 bp, 11 predicted proteins | sample BONcelHT113001D4_FD_206875 | JGI IMG/M metagenome (GOLD analysis project Ga0351901, IMG submission 206875) | Enriched cells from coal bed in the Powder River Basin, Montana, United States - BONCAT cells T11 rep1 HSBNCT.T11.300.1.D4 ...
ATCAAAAAATATAAAACTATAAATTGGGGGAGCCGAGAGCCGAGGTGCCAGAAAGCCCTTCAGGCGTAAATATCCCCGCGCTCCACCTCTCGGGAGGCCTTCTTGCGTAGCTCCGTTCCCAATTTGGAATAGTACTTCATGGTGTCTGGAGTGACCGAAGGCCCAATCTCCTGGAGTGCCGCCAGGAAATGTTTCTGGCCAATCTTCTCTGCAGCCATATCCTCCCGGAGAGCCAGGCGTCCAGCTTTACGCACCACTGCGGCGATATCAGCCCCCGTGTACTGGTCAGTGAGGCTGATCAACTCTTCGATATTGATATCATCCGCCAGAGGCGCTTTTTTCAGATGCACCTCGAAGATCTTCCTGCGGGATTCGAGGTCAGGTACAGGTGCCAGGATCAGCTCGTCAAAGCGTCCCGGCCGAAGAAGCGCCGGGTCGATGATATCCGGCCGGTTGGTAGCCCCAATTACCACCACTCCTCTTAGCTCCTCCAGGCCGTCCATCTCGCTCAAGAGCTGATTTACTACCCGCTCGGTGACATGGGGCTCGCCTGCGCCCCCGCCGCGCACAGGCACCAGCGCATCCAGCTCGTCCAGGAAGATAATGGCCGGAGCCACTTGCCTCGCTTTCTTGAAGATCTCTTCCACTCTCTTCTCGCTCTCTCCATACCACTTGGAGAGAAGCGCTGATCCTTTGACGGTGATGAAGTTGGCCTCGCTCTCATTGGCCACCGCCTTGGCCAGCATAGTCTTGCCCGTGCCCGGCGGCCCGTAGAGCAGAATTCCCTTGGGTGCCTCAATGCCCAGGCGGCGGAAGCTCTCTGCATTTCTAAGCGGCCACTCCACTGCCTCCACAAGAAGCTGCTTGACGGATTCAAGGCCGCCAATGTCCTCCCAGTTCACATTGGGAACCTCAACCAATATCTCCCTCATGGCTGAGGGGGAAACCTCTCGCATGGCCGCCTCAAAGTCGTCCTTTTGTACAATGAGCCTGTCCAGGATCTCCTTGGGAATGGTCGTCTCTTCCAGATCTATCTCAGGAAGGATGCGGCGCAGGGCATTCATGGCCGCCTCCCGGCCCACTGCCGAGATATCTGCGCCCACAAAGCCATAGGTTCTCTTGGCAAAGTCCTCCAGGACCACATCCTCGTGCAAGGGCATGCCGCGCGTGTGGATCTGGAAGATCTCCAAGCGACCTTCCATATCGGGAACGCCAAGTTCAATCTCCCTGTCGAATCTGCCCGGCCGGCGTAGAGCCATATCCAGTGCCTCAGGCCGGTTGGTGGAGCCGATTACTATTACGTTCTTCCTCTCTTTCAGGCCGTCCATAAGGGACAAGAGCTGAGCTACGACGCGCCTTTCCACCTCGCCTGTGACGTCGCCCCGCTTGGGGGCAATGGAGTCCAGTTCATCCAGAAAGATAATGGCCGGAGTGTTCTTCTCCGCCTCTTCGAATAGATCCCGCAGCGCCTTCTCGCTCTCACCGTAATACTTAGACATGATCTCCGGGCCATTGATGCTAATGAAATAGGCGTCACTCTCATTGGCCACGGCTTTGGCGAGCATAGTCTTTCCTGTGCCGGGCGGTCCGTGCAGGAGAACGCCTTTGGGTGGATCAATGCCCAGACGGTCAAAGAGCTCGGGATGCTTGAGGGGAAGCTCAATCATTTCCCGGACCTTGGTTATCACCGGCTTCAAGCCGCCGACATCTTCGTAAACTACAGAAGGCACGGAGCGTTCCGGAGTCTCCACAGCCTGAGGCAATAGCTCAATGTCGGTTCCTTCCGTGATCTTGACAATTCCTCCCGGGCTGGTGGAGATCACTCGCAGCTTGATCTCTCCCAGGCCAAAGGCTTGGGCCCCCAAAAAGCCCCGGAATATCTCCTCGAACATGGTCTCCCGGCCCATGGAGTCGGTGGGCGGCTTTCGGACGCTGGTGGTGGAGATGACATCTCCCCTTATCAGCGGCCTGCCGTTGAATACCTTGGTGAGGACGTCTCCGGGAGCAAAGATCTGCATCCCTTGGGTGACAGGGGCCAGAGTTACATGCTTGGCCTCGCTCCAGACCGCCTTTTTGACCTCAATATACTGGCCTATGCTCGTTCCAGCGTTGGATCTGATCAGACCGTCCATCCTGATCATGTCTATGCCCTGGTCCTGGGAATAAGCACTGACAGCCAAAGCGGCCGTGGGCCTTGAACCTACCAGCTCCACCACATCTAAGGGACGTGCGCCTATTTTCTCCAGAAAATCCTCGCCAATCCTGACTATGCCTTTTCCTACATCGCCTTGATTGGCCTCGGAAACTTTCAGCCTGACGCTTTCTCCTTCAGTCATATATTTCTTGCACCTGCTTTCTATTATCAAACTCTAAGCGTCTTTGATGTGCCATTGTCGCCTCTGGCAATTATTTCTTATACCCGGCTTTACTGTCCTGCTATAAGACATGGATGTCTATTTATTAAGTAATTTGCTATTGATTTTTATCGTAATACCCCAACACTCGTATTGTGGATGGGGGCATGCTTATAATAGGAACGGGTCCGCTCGATTTGGTACAGATCTTCATGCGGCTGGGCCTAGCATGCCTCGTATCTTGCGACTTAGACCTTATTACCAGTATCAATAAGAGTGCTGGGTTAAATGAGTAATCCGTATTCGCCGATGAGCGATAGAACTCAAAGGTTAAATAGAAATAGTTGTATAGTTTATCCAAGGTGCATAGAGGGAGCGGATCTCGAAGATAGGGGGCCTGCGCTGGCCCTGCCCTGACGAGAAGCACCCTGGAACAGACATTCTGCACAGGGAGAGATTCTCCACCCCGAGCGGAAAGGCAAATATTGCCTCAGTGGAAAACAGGCCCGCTGCCATGCAGACGAGCCCGGAGTATCCCATAATGCTCAGCACCGGCAGGAATCGTGGTTCACTACAACAGCGGCTCCATGACCCTCAGGAGTCCCTCGCTCTTGGAGAGGGACTTTGAGCTTTATGTTGAGATCAATCCGAAGGATGCTGCAGAGCTGAAGGTGCGCCACGGAGAGATGGTTAAGGTGAAAACGCTTCGCGGAGAGACTGAGGCCCGGGCCCGCGTGACGGAGAAGGTAGAGCCGGGGATGGCTTTCATGCCCTTCCACTGGCAGGGAACCAGCATCATCACTTCCGATGCCCTGGATCCGGTGGCCAAAATCCCGGAGTACAAGATGGCGGCCTGCCGGATAGAAGCAATGGCGTGAGGGGCTGGCTGGCCCTCATCCCATCCAATCTTTGCAGAGCGGTTCGGCCTTCTCCAGAACAGTGACGCGGTCACAGGCGAGGGGATGAAGCCGCTTTTGAGCTTGACCAGAGAAGTGCTGATGATGCGGCGCAGGAGAAATAGTGCAGCCGAAAGTGGTCAGGAGACTCCTTTCGATGAGGGATTCAAATGAGCGTCAATAGCAAATGATGAAAACATTTAACTGATAATAATAATGAAGTATATCCGCATGGGCGCCACGATTCACGTCAATGAAGGCATTAGGGACCGCTTCAAGCTTCTGGCCCGAACCGGCGAAACTGATGAGGAAATAATGGTGGCCATGAATCCTTAGCTTCAGTTGCCTCATCTTCAATCTCCTTTATGATGGTCCGCTCCATTGAACGGCTTGCCTTCCATCCAAAACGACCAATAGGACCCCAAAAGCGCCGATTCCGTTTTGCCTCTAGATCGGCATTTATCAGAGCTAAGAGGTATTCAAATCGATCAAAGCAACTTTCAAATTTCCTATCATCCGGCAAAATATCTCGTAGAGGATCTCGCAAAACAGCAAAAAGGTGTTCGCTAACAGGAACATAATACTTCTGCTCTCCACCTAATAGAATATTTCCGACATCCGTTTCCATAACCTTCGGGCTTTTTATCGATAAAACCATTGGAACTATCTCATTATATTCTCTTACAGTTGCCTTTGTAAGTATAGTTGCTAATGTATCATAATTTTTGGCTGCAATTGACGCTATCCCGCAACTGTATAGCAGCAACAGCGATGGATAATCAGATAAATTTATCCAAACTGTCAATCCATTTCCGTCCTTATCAATATTTGCTATCCTCTCCATTGATTGCATCCACAAGTATGTTTGTGAATCTAAACCCCAATAACATCCAGTGATGAGCAATGCTTGAAGTATTTCGATTATTGATTCATATGTCTTAACTCTTTTTTTTAATTCTTCTGGGCTAAATTTAACACCCTGGATTGGGAACTTTTTGGTCTTAAGCTCCAAATATGCTTTCTCCGTTTCCTGCATGACTAAATCGTGCAGACGAATTTTGTACCGATCATCCAAAATATAGCGCTTTTCACTTGCGACAGCAAGCTTTGACGAGAGTGGATGGGACTTGTTATAATCCTCCAAAGAAAGCACTTTCTCATGGAGTTCTTGAAATAGGTTATCTGCACTCTCGATATCTATAGCGTTTGCCTGTTTCGCTTGTATCAATTGATTGGCCTTTTCTCCTAGATGTCCCTTAATTGTAAAGTATGTAGAAAATCTCCGGCTCTTGCTTCGCAAGATAGCTGCACGCAATGCTTCATCCCATTCTGCAGACCATCCACAAATAATGAGACCATATTCATCAAAAACTTGGTCCAGAATGACATTGATTCTGGGATCATATTCTGCTAGCTCTTCTGTTGTGTTTTTGATCCGAGTATCTAAGTAATCTCCATGCACTTTGATTATTGTGCAAGCTGAATGTGCTATTGGCAAGGCGCCTTCAGCAGAATCTGGTGTGCTTATCACTGTCGGTGTTAAACTGATTTCTTCCAGCGATCTTTCCAACAACCTATCAAAATTAGTCGTGATTATCACGCGAATATATCCTTTTGCCACTAACTGAGCAATAGCTTTATGAGCTTCAGTTGGGATCTTTTTCCCTTGCTCACGTTCTTCGTCAGTTGGTTCGAAATATGCTTTGAGAAGTTGATTTCTTTCTGAAGATGTATCTGCCAATGCATTCAGTATTCTTGAATAGCTTGGCTTCTCTTCATGTTTCTCCTCATACCACAATGCAGGGTCTGGTTCGCAATCTTCTCCGTTGATTTTTGCAAGCTTTCTGATAAGATCAGTAACGATCTCCCAGCTCGTAGGAATCTCTGCAGTGCGAGATACCCCAGAACCTAAAAGCAGGGCGTAGACACCTTTGTTAGAATATACGCTGAATGCAAGTGAAATTAACGGATCAATCAAAGTGCCGCCTCCAGACTTCATCGCTCATTTTAGTTCTCAATTCCCAGATAACAGTTTCGGCAATATCCATGCTAGAGGTGCCAGCCTCTCCCCGCTCTCGCTCCTGCCTCTCGTGCAAGCAGTTCTCAATCTTGCGGACCAAGTACATTTCTGCTGCATCTACAGGAGATGTTCTGGCGGATATATATCAACGCGTTCTTCATGAAGTCTCACCTTATCTAGCAATATATATTTGTGAAACCTGGGAATTTGTGCAGCAAGCTGCTGCACAATGGTTATAGCTCCGAAAATGTACTTCTGCACCACGTAAGCCATCTCTCACCTTATCGCTTCCACTTGATGCTATCGCCCTTGACCTTTATTATCCCATTCTTCTCCAGCGACCTGGCCAACTCCGCCGCCGCCCTCCTGCCGTTAATCTCCAATAGATCTCCGTTCTTCTCCATCTCAAATTCGCATCTCTCCCGGAAAGCTTCCAGGTCTACCTTTCCCGGTGACGGCTCTTTCAGGTCGGAGATCAGCTTTCCCAAAAAGACAAGGCACAGATACTCCCGTTCATATTCATCTTCAAACTCATCATCCAGGTCCTCAGCCAGCATAGCATAGAATTCGTCGACAAAAACCTGGGCCCTCGGCTCAACCGTGAAGACTGTGGTCATCCTGGCCAGCTCGCTCTCTTCCTCCAGATCTTCCCTCTCATCAATGACGCGCAGAATAGGATCATCCAGCTTGCTGCCCACATCTTCACCGATCTCGATGTCGTTTCGGTCCAGAACTGTGTCGATGAAGGACTCGGCATCGTACACATCCAGCAGATCCGCCCTTATGCCCGTAAAGGCCTTCATTTTCTCTTCTCTCTCTTCCTCGGGTAGATCGGCTTTCAATATCTCAGCGAACTGCGATCTTTTTTCGTGTATCTGCGGGTCGAGCTCCAGATGAAACCTCTCGCCGAAGTCCTCTGGTCCGGCGCCTGCCGCCAGAGCCTTTCGCAGGGCATTTAGGTATCGCTCGTACTTTGCATAATCTGTTTCCTCCAGTTTCCCTTTCAGCACACTCATGCGGCCCTCCAGGTAATGGAAGAGCTCCAGCCGGCTAGCGGTGAAGGTTCTAATATCCACCTTCATCCCTACCTCCTTAAGACAATCGGCGATATATCTGGCCTCATCCTCGTAGTATTCCCCAAGCAAGAACATGAGAAAGAAATACGCCTGTACGCTTAAGAAGTTTTTTCAATCAACAATTCAGCTCATAGTAATCATAAATACTAACTATGATCTAATCCATAAGTATTCATGAAAAACCTCTTTATCCCATCTGCTACAAAACTTTAGGCAGGGTGTCGGATGAGAGAGGTATTGCTGGAATCCCGAGATGACAAGCAGCATGTCTATCTGCCGGAGAAGTGCATCGGCTCTGGCCACATCCCTGGTGAGTCCAGGTAACAAATTCACACCTTCCTGGAAGGCGGGCACTCCTGGATCTGATAATTAGCTGGAATACCCAATTTTTTAAATAGGATCATGAGATAATAGGTAACGGTATTTTAGGAATCAAGATGCGCGATTGAACGATTGAGATATTGTCTGATATCGGGATCATTTATGATCATGCGGCATGGGAGGAAATCTCTCTTGGGGAGCGAAATTATTAGATTGGAATAATATCGGCTCGGGAAATGCTGGCAGTTCTCTGAATCCTGTCACCATACTAATGATACAGCTAGGATTTGGGCAGAAGATGTGCACGGATATGGCATTAAGCTATTGAGACGTTGAATGGTGTGAAGCTGATGGAGTTGCGCTGATGGGAGTGGATCTGATGGTTTCGAGGCGACGGGAATGGAGCTGACGAGGGAATTGTATGGCAGGGTTGTTCTGGTAACCGGATCCACGGATGGAATAGGCAAAGCCACAGCTCTGGAGCTAGCCCGGCGCGGCGCAACGGTTCTCTTACATGGCAGAAGCCAGCAAAAAGGAGAAGCTGCGTTAGAGGATATCCGCCGAATAACCGGAAGCGATCGCTTGCATCTTTGCATTGCCGACTTCTCCTCCCTGGAGCAGGTAAGAAGGCTGGCGGCTCAGGTCAAGGAAGAGCACGACCGTCTGCACCTGCTCATCAATAATGCCGGGACATTTGAACCGGAGCGCAAAATTACGCAGGATGGATGGGAGACCACATTTTCCGTCAATTATCTCGCACCATTCCTGCTCACTCATGAGCTACTTGACTTGTTGAAGGCGAGCGCTCCTTCTCGCATCATCAACGTCGCCTCCATTGCTCACTGGAATGGAGCGATGGATTGGGATAACCTTCAAGGCGAGAAGAGTTACCAGGGCTTTGCCGCCTATGCTTCATCCAAGCTGGCCCTCATCCTCTTCACATACTTTTTGGCGGAGCGGCTCAAGGACACAGGAGTGACTGCCAACTGCCTGCACCCTGGCGTCATAAAAACCAAATTGCTCCTGGCGGGCTTTGGAGATTATCCTGGGGAATCGCCGGAAAAGGGGGCGAGAACTTCTGTCCACTTAGCCAGCTCGCAGGAGGTGGAAGGGATCTCCGGCCGTTATTTCGAAGAATGCAAAGCAGTGAGCTCCTCGCCCATCAGCTACGACCGAAAACTGCAGGAGCAGCTCTGGCGGTTAACAAAAGAGCTGGCTGGATCTGATAAGATCTGATTATTGGAAATAATTTGACTGTGAATATGATCTGGCTAAATTATGACGCTTGCTATCAGAATGCTGGAAAGCATTTACCGCGCAAATGGCCCTGTTCAAAACGGGACATTTAGCAGACGCTGGCACTTTGGCTCTGGATATTATTATGACGCAAAATTTGTCAACTTTGGAGCCTTGCGCGTCTTCAACAATGACACTCTCTCGCCGGGAGATCAGGCTCTCTCTGTTATGGAGCAGCCATGATATGATTTAAATTTCATTCACATTAAATCGCAGGAGGTAAAAAAAGTATGAGCAAATTGGTGCTGGGTCTGCTGATGATCGCCCTGGTAGCGACCTCAGGCTGCGCCCAGATGGATAAAAGTGAAAAGGATGCTGGTGTAAGCCAGGTGAAAAACGAGAGCATAAATATTTCCAGTGGGAACATGACCTTTCCCGCATACCTGGCCGTTCCTGTTGCAGAAGGCAAGTGGCCTGGCGTGGTGATGATCCACTCCTTTAACGGGCTTCAGCCGGGATACATGACTCTGGCGGACCAGTTCGCCTGTGAAGGCTATGTGGTCATTGCTCCTCATTGGCAGAACTTTAACCGAACTCCCAGCGATGAGACAATAGGCCGGCTCATTGAGGACTGCTCAGCCTTCTTGAAAGAGAGAGCGGATGTCGACGCCGAGATGCTGGGCTTGACCGGCTTTTGCGCCGGGGGAAGGTACACCATGCTCTTTCTGCCCCAGATGGATTTCCAGTCCGGTGTTGCCTTCTACGGCTTCCCTTACTCGGGAGGCTTCCTCAATGAGTCCAGGCCAGCTGACTTCATCTCCCAGCTAAATGATTCCCTGCTGATAATTCATGGAACCTATGATGTTCCCATCAAGGTCTCGGATATCTATCGCTATGCTGAAGAATTAAATGCCACCGGCAAGTACTTCGAGCTGAAGGTTTATCAGGGAGAGCCGCACGGTTTCATGATCAAGGATGGCCAGCTATCAGAAAGTTTTGCGGCCAAGGATGCCTTCTGGCAGATGGTGAGCTTTTTTGACAGAACTTTGAAGTAGATTTTCATTAATTTTTTTAAATATTATGCGCTATGATATTCCCTAGCTGACCCAATGGACCGGAGGTGCCATGAGGCTGGGCCGGGATACCAAAAGGAACGACCACATAGGCAAAGAGGCAAGTATTGCCTCCACCGATGGCAGATGCGCCTTTGGCACCATCACTTAGGTCCAAATCCAAACAATCAGGATCCTACAGTTGGATGAACCGGTCTTTGCCGCTGATTTGTGCCCGGAATCATCCCCCACTCCATTTCAATATAATTTATACGTGCATCCTTCTCATGCCCGTTTCCAATATGCCCAAAAACTCCGCGCCCACGGCCACAACGCTATTGGTGAACACTGATGCATTGATCTCAAAGATTGGATTGCGGAATTTGGTATATTCGGACATCAGCCAGGTGGTGGGGCTCGTGTCTCCGCTGAATAGCTCCCTGTACTCTGGCTTTACTGGTATCACGGCAATGTCCTTCTCCTTGCCATGCTTCTTAAGCATCATGACCTGCCGGGAGGAGGGATTGGCAGTAATTGGCATCACATCAGCGCCCTTGCTCAGAGCCGTGGCCGTTCCCTCTAAGGCTTCATAGGTGTTACCAATTCCGGTTATGGGAATGTAAACGTCTCCAATCTGAAAGCTGGGCGTATTGAAATCTCTCTCCCAGTAGCTGATCTTATTCAGGTGGGTGAACCTCATCTCAAAGGCGCGGGCCACCAGGCCGGATCTGCCAACGCCCCCTATGATGTATCTGCCGCTGCGGGGTAGCAGCCTGCCAAACCAGTTCTCCAGATGCTCGGGGTCCATTTGGGAGATAAGGCGAGCGTTTTGTTCAAAGTCCTTTATTGTGGTGCGGTATTCCGGACAGGCAGGATCGCAGACACCCTTCAGCCGGGACTGGACGTCTGCGAAAAGGGCATTTAAAAAGGCCAGTACCTGCAGCTCAAACTCAGTGCCCATGGGAGAGAGCCTGGACCTCGTATCCTTATCGGTAGACTGTTTCGTCCTGGCCGTGAACACCAGAACATCGCCTCGCTCGTACTCGCTCACCATCTTATAGGCTGTTCCATTCTCATTGGCAGTTATCAGCTTGATATCGCCGCCCAGAGTGATGATATCACTTATGTATTTATTTACAGCCTGTGTTTCTCCGGAGCCGGAGATGGCAATCCCCAGGTTCTTGCCCTTGCGGTAGTGCCTCTGCACGGGATCCTCCAGGGTGAAAGGAAATACGTTATCAAAGTGATTTTGGATAAGCTGCAAGAAGCTGTAAAGAGCGAGAGCGGACCGGCCCGCCGCAAGGCCATAGACAAACTTGTTGTCCGGCGACGGTCTCAAAAAATCTACCATGGAGTCGGAAAAGGCAGCAACGCTTGCCATATCCAGATCCAACAGCTTCTCTAAAAAGCCGCACTGTAGCAGCGTGGCCTCCTGGAAGGTCTTAATAAGGCCTGACATATTGGCACCTCTAGAGACCACTCCAAGATAAGCCTTTCTTCTTAGGTTATGATCTCATGCAGCAGGTTCTTCTCATTGGCCGACTTGATCTCCTGGGCAATGCGCCGACCATTGGAGAGGCCCGGTTCTATGAGATCCGAGTAGGGCGATCCGCTTGCGTAGAGATTGGTGCCAGCAACGATTCTGGCCGAGATCTCGAAGACCTTGAACTCCAGCTCATCGGTGACAATCGTCTCCAGGCTGAAGGCGCCGATCATTCCCCCGAAGAGGTCCAGGCTGGTTTCCACGACCCTCTCTCCCAGCTCAAAGGCACGGGGCAGGAGAGACTCGCGAAGGACCAGCGGCAGGTTGCCCGTGACCACAAAGCTGGGATAGATGCCGGCCTCAGCCAGCTCTTTCATGCTTCCTATGCGAAAGATCTCGTCGGCATTGGACTCCACGCGCCGATCGATGCCCAGCATCTGCAAAGAGCCCTTGCTAAGATGGTACCCATCCTGTTTTATGGGCGAATAGAAGAAATGAATGTAGTATCTGGTGCCCAAGATGAACTCCTGGATAGTGTACTTCTCCGCCGTGTTCATCTTCGACTGCAGTTCTTCTTTTGTCTTGGCAATGAAAAACCCCCGCCCGCCTTTGGCTCCGTGATATTTTATAATGACTGGCCGGTCGATATCTTCCGCAGTTTCAAATCGCATGGGAACGTTGACTCCGGCCTTGAGAAGCCATTCTCGCTCCATCTCCCGGTCGCTCTCCCAGGCCAAAACGCGACGGTTTCCGAAGGTGGGAACGGCCAGCGACTCAAAATTCTCGATTCCCAAATATTCAACCAAAGATCCATGCGGTATTATTATTACGTTTTCGGCTACGAGATCCTCTGCATAATCCAGGAGTGCTTTATAGCTCTCTACAGAGAAGAACTTATCAGGCTTTGCTAAGGGAAAGGCATCGTAGAAGCGAGGCGGCTGACCGATGCAGATTCCCAGTGTTTTAAAGCCCTCCAGGCGCGCACCATGGAAAATTTGCAGGCTGCTGTGTGAGCAGATGGTAGCAATGGTTAGATCGTTCTTATCGTATCCCTTCAAAATATCTTGAATATCTTCTTTAGAAATCATGGTGATAACCCTTTGAAACGATCAGGTTGGCATGAAGGTAGATAAACCCTTCGCAAAAGGAATGCCTTGAAGATGAATCGAAAAAGCCAAAAAAGAAAAATTGATTAAATCCCGCCGAACATATCCCTCTTGACGCTCCCTCTTTCCCCGCCGCTATCCGTCTTCACAGCCGCCTCCAGTGCTTTGCGATAGAACCTCTCCGTGTACTCCTTGGCCATCCTGCGGGCGCTGAAATTGGGCCCAGTCATCTTGATCGCCTCCTTCATGACAGCCGCCCAGCCGTGCGAGACACCATCCTCGTCCACATCATAGAAAAGAGGCACAATATCCTTCTCCAGCAGATCGTAGATGGCCGCTGCATCGCGTGCGTCCCTGTCCGGTCCCTCTCCCGCGCCCTCCACTGCCCATCCGTTCTTGCCGTTGTAGCCTTCGATCCACCAGCCGTCCAGGACGGAAAGCTGCGGCACGCCGTTCAAGGTGGCCTTCATGCCGCTCGTTCCGCTGGCCTCCATGGGCGGCAGGGGATTGTTCACCCAGACATCAACGCCATGCACCAGATACTGCGCCAAGAGCTCATCGTAATCCTCCACAAAGGCGATGCGCCCACCATAGGACTGGTCCTTGGCAGCATTGAAGACCTGCTGCAATAGCTGCTTGCTCTGCTGGTCGTCCTGATGAGCTTTGCCGGCAAAGATGATTTGCACCGGCCTCCAGGGATCGCTCACGATCTTTGCCAGCCTGGCCATATCCTGCAAGAGGAGCGTGGGTCGTTTGTAAGAGGCGAAGCGTCTGGCAAAGCCTAAAGTGAGGGCAGCCGGATCAAGCAGCACCCCTGAGGCCATGACATTGTTGGGATCCGAACCGGATTTGCGCCACTTATTGCGGGCCCGTTCTCTTATCTTGGTAATGAGCATATCTTTCATAAAGCGATGATGCTCCCAGAGAACGCTATCCGGTACCTCGTCGATCAGCTGCCAGATAGCAGGCTGATCGTGCTCCTCCAGCCATGTCCTCCCCAGGTAGCGGTTGAAGATTACGTCACCCAGGCGCCGGTCAATCCAGGAGGGGACATGCACCCCATTGGTGATGTACTCAATGGGAACCTTGTCAACTGCGAGTTCGGGCCAAAGCTGCTGCCACATCTTTCGGCTGACCTCTCCATGCTTCTTGCTCACCGCGTTTCGGTAAGCACTGCAGCGCAGGGCAAAGGCAGTCATGTTAAAGCCTTCCGGCTTGGCCGGATTCATCCCCAAGCGGAAGAGCTCATCCCGAGGGAGATCCAGTGTGGGCAGATAAGAGCCGAAGTACTTGTCCATCAGTTGATAGGAAAAAACATCATGCCCTGCGGGCACGGGTGTATGCGTGGTGAAGACCGTAGTGCTACGGACCTGCTCGAAGGCATCCCTGTAGCTCATTCCTCCTTCTACCTTCTGCCGAATCCTCCCCAGGACGGCAAAAGCTGGATGGCCCTCGTTGCAATGAAGAACGGAATAGTCCTCTCCCAGATGGCGCAAGATGCACACGCCGCCAATGCCCAGAACGATCTCCTGACGCAGGCGCTGCTCCAGATTGCCAGTATAAAGCCGGTCGGAGATGACGCGATTCCAGGGCTCATTGGCCTCGCTGGAGGTATCGATCAAATAGAGGCTGGTCTTCCCCACCTGGACCACCCAGACCTCCAAATAAATAGGCGGGTCCATGACCGGCACCTTGATGGTGATAGGATCTCCATTGGAGTCTACCATCTTTCTAATGGGCGCATTCTCCCGGTCCATCATCTCGCAGGCCCCAACCTGCCAGCCATCCGGCGAGATCATTTGGCGCAGGTACCCTTGCGGGTACATGAATCCCACCGCCACAAGAGGCAAGCCAAGATCGCTGCACTCCTTGAGAAAGTCTCCCGCCAAAAAGCCCAGGCCGCCCGCATAAAAGGGCAGAGCGTGGTGCAGGCCGTATTCCGCTGAGAAGTAGGCGATCTTGCACTTTTCCGGATCAGCTACACGAGTGCAAAACCAGCCAGTGGATGGATCCATGTAGCTCTCAAAGCGGGCCATCACGGATTCATAATGCCTCATAAAGTGAGGATCGGATGTGGCCGCCTCCAGCGCTCCCTGGTCCATGCGGTTGATCATCATTACCGGGTTGTGATTGCTCAGATACCATCCCTGGCGATTGAGGAGCTTGAAGAGCGCCCGGCCCTCGGGGTGCCAGCTCCACCACAGGTTGTAGGCCAGCTCTCGCAGTCCAGAGATCTTTTCCGGCAGATGTGGAAACTTGTCTTTGATGCCTTGCATGAATGTGTCAGCTCCAAGCCGGTATCATGGCGGCGGTCTTCAGAGATATATCCTTCGAATAGCGCAAAAAACGCTAATAGTAATACAGTCCAAGATAATTTATGGAACAGATGTCCAGATCAAGCGCCCTTTAGCATGAAATAGCAAAAAATAGGGGATGACTTGCGGGTTGTGTATACCTATATGGTCACCATTTACAATCTCCAAATCGCTTTTAGTTTCTCAATCTGTTCTCTTTGTCGGCGATCGATGACATCTTTGGTCCATTCAGTTTCCTTAATCGCCTGCATCGACAATGGAAATGATATTATACCATATTTTGGACTAAGATATTTTGTCTGCTTCTCTTTAAACTCGTCGTTGCCCTTATTCTTTGGTCCAGTCAGGAGAATTAGGTTACCCAACTTATGCACATATTTAATGTGAATTGATTCCGAGAACCATTCTTCCCATATGCCTCCTTTAGGTAATTCTTGTGGTAAGACATGTTCAATTGTGACCCTAGAAAAATTGAATTTCACGCCTTCTTCCAGTAGAGCATCATTGAGACGAAGTAGCACATATAATCTGAATTTAGACTCAAGATACAAATCTCCGTCTAGCCTAACGACAATTTCATTACGTTCCTCTGGAGTTAGCTGTAGAGGTGATGTTGTCTCATATAAATCCTGATCATCAGTTATCGTTTTTAAAATACGGCCATATCGTTTTATTCTTTTATTCACATCAGCACGGCAAATCATCAATCCTGTTGCAAGACGATCGAGATCAGTAAGGAAATGGTTTAGTTCTTTTGGATTTTTATTTAAGGACATGTAATGTATCGCTGGCGGAAGCCAATCCTTATTATCGATCTTATTCAACCAACTCAATTTTTTATTGATATCCTCTGCGCCATTGCTACTCTCGTATGCCTCATTCCTAATATCGTCGTAGACTGTTGCGTATTTTATAATTTCTTGGATCACCTTTATGGGATCAGCAATAGGATCAATGACAAATTGACGAAACTCCTTCAAGATATCCTTACGAAGCTTCTCGGGATGTTTTATCATGCGGATATGATAGAAAAGATCGCCAAATGCATCTCGCCCTAGTTGGTCCTCCTTGCTTTCCCATAATGCAGCTGCATCCTGTTGTTTTGTCTCATGAATTTCACCTATTAATTCCGATTTCAGTTTATCGGTATGAGATAGATTCAATCCTCTATCGTTCAAAATTGAAAAGATCCGAAAAGCAGAGTCTGAATCTGGTGTAGAGACTACGATCATGAAGCATTGTAGGAACATGAAATCAACTAATCGTTTAAGTTCTAATTCCGATTTAGCCTCAAGCTTATTGAAGAATAGTTTTGCATTATCCTTAATATTCTTTTGACTATCATTTTTTGTGTTGGTCAACTCCATCAATTGTTTTATGTTCTCGCCATTTTGAGCATCATTTTGAACATATTCTTGGAAAAATTGCTCCTCTCTTCGTAAAGCTAGGAGATATGTGGCTGGTTTTTTAGCTATTACGTCTGCTTTCTTATAGATACGATTTGTTAAAGAATCGGCATAATCTATGTTGCCTGATTTACGAAGTAAGTATCGAAGAACTGAAATCAGAATGGTTAGAGTCATAAGACGCTGTTGCCCATCTACTACCTGAGCTTCTGGCTTGAGCGGATTATCTTCCTTTATTACCACGATGCTACCCAGAAAATAGGAGTTTGATTCGTCCTCATTATCCAGAGAATCTAGAAAATCATCTAAGAGTTCCTCCGCCTGCTCAGTAGTCCACGCGTAGGGTCGCTGGAAAAGCGGAATACTAAAAAAAAAGTGACCATCAAATATCGCTTCTAAGGGATATTCAGAACCTTTAATTTTTGCTAGACTCATACATTTTCTCCTTGTATAGCTCGAGATACGATTTGCCAATTCATAATCTTTTTCATAATAAGCAATGCGTGCGATGTTGTAAAGTGATTCTGTGCTGAAATATCATCCCCCACACCTAATTGCAAGTACAGAATCCATATCTATCAGCTCATCGTCCGAGCCTTTCACCTGGCAGCCTCGGCATCCATCTTCCTAGCTCTTCCCTGCCGAGTGTCGCGTCTTGTCGTCATCGCGTCATGAGGCTTTCAATCAGATGCAGATCCTCTAACCTGACGGGAGCTTCAAGACGGAGCAAACGAGATTCTATCCCTTCTTCGCCAGCTCCCCGGCGAACTTGAGATAATTGCAGGCGGGGCTGCCCACAGGAATTATATTGCCCCGCACATTGCCGTCCACAATCTCCAGCTCGGCCACGGAAGGCGCCGACATCCTGGGCAGAGTGGTGCTGCCGGGCAGACGAGCAGACGTTTTCCCTTCTCGATAAGAGGACGATGGATATGCCCGAAGACAAGCACCTACACATCCATCTCCCTTGCCATCATCTCCGCCCTCACCAGGCCGGAGCCGTGCGAGGCCATATGCACGAGGCCGATTCTGACCCCCCCACTTCGAGCACCTTTCGCTGCGCTAGGAGCTTCTTTAAGTGTGGGGGGCGGTCGCTGTTTCCATGCTACTGGTTTAGCCCAGGAGGCCGGAAGGGTATGTTATACGGCAACTTCTATGCTTCTGGCGGTGACGGTTGGCTTCGGGATAGGAATGTTATCCTCCTTAAAACCCTCCATATGAAACTCGATAGCCTCTTTCATCAACTCAAGGACTTCATCCTCTGTTTCGCCAGCAGCGAC
>Ga0351901_1153_pt1 | contig 15599 bp, 14 predicted proteins | sample BONcelHT113001D4_FD_206875 | JGI IMG/M metagenome (GOLD analysis project Ga0351901, IMG submission 206875) | Enriched cells from coal bed in the Powder River Basin, Montana, United States - BONCAT cells T11 rep1 HSBNCT.T11.300.1.D4 ...
CACCCCGCACCAGCATCTCCCGGGGAATCTCGGCATAGCGGCCCTCATCCGGCTCCAGAAGAGGCAGCCTGCCAAGGAATATCATGAAGAAAAGGCCGAATACGGCGGCAAGGACAACCATGTCCCGAACGGAACTGCCTTCCTTCCGGGTGAAAAAATCTATCGCTGCGTTCGGTGACATCAAAGCCCTCTAGTGTACATATCCTGACAATTTTCCCACGGAAAACCGCCGGAGAGCCTCCTCCGGCGGCGAGCATACGATACAGGAATAATTATTCTCCGTCAATTCTGATGTACTCGCAAAAAGTCGTCTTACCCGCGAAAGCGGGTATCCAGTGAAGTTGTAACTCACTGTAATTCCTGGATTCCCGTTTTCACGGGAATGACGGTACATCGTACATTTCAACATTTTGCGAAAGCATCAATTATCGATGGCAATTTTTCCCTGCGGATCAGGTCGAGAGGTTCAACCCGGAAGGGAACCCGCATGCGGATTTTCTGATTCGGATGAGCAACGGTAAGGAGAGAGGTATCGCTATCGGACGTCATTCCCGACATGGAAAAGCGGTGTGAAGCCATTCCCCGGCCAATGAACTCCAGCTCATCGTCGGCAGTAATCCTGTTACGAACCTCGATAATGATGGAGCCGTCTTCAGCGACCTCGATAACGACACCGACAAACTCGTGGCTGCGCAGATATCCGGTCTGATATTCATGATCTTCCTGCCCCGGAGGACCAAAGAGAAAGCCGGAGGTATATCCTCGATGACTGATCTTTTTCAGTTCATCCAGCCACTCCTGTTTAACGATAAATGATTCGGGAGCTTCGCGGTAGCGATCCAGCGCTTCCCGATAGACCCTGATAACCGAGGCCACATAGTTGATGCCCTTCATCCGTCCCTCGATTTTCAAGGAATCGACTCCGGCTCTGGCAAGATCCGGCAGGTACTCCAGGAGACAGAGGTCCTTTGAGTTGAAGATGAAGGTGCCCCGATCATTCTCCAGCACGGGAAAATAGGAACCGGGCCGCTGCTCCTCCACCAGGGCGTACCCCCAGCGACAGGGATGGGCACATTCCCCCCTGTTGGCATCCCTCCCGGTCATGACGCTGGAAAGCAGGCAGCGTCCCGAATAGGAGATGCACATGGCCCCATGGACAAACACCTCCGCCTCCATCGCCACATGTTCCTTGAACCCTCGGATATCGGCAAGGGTCATTTCTCTCGCCAGGTTCACCCGTGCAACCCCTTGCCGCTGCCAGAAGCTTGCGCTGCGCCAGTTGGTGGTATTGGCCTGGGTCGAAAGATGGATGACCCGACCGGGAGAAATCTCCCTGACCATGTCCAGTACCCCCGGATCGGCAACGATATACGCATCAAAAGGGATGTCCCGAATCTTTTCCAGGTAGAGCATCATTCCATCAAGATCATCGTTACCGGGGAAAATATTGGTGGTAAGATACGCTTTCACACCACGCGCATGGGCATAACTGACTGCTTCGTCAAGTCCCTCCAGGGAAAAATTGTCGGCGAGATTTCTGAGGCTGAACTCCTCTCCACCGAGGTAGACGGCGTCCGCACCGTAGTGAACCGCCATTTTCAGTTTTTCGAAGTTGCCTGCCGGAGCAAGCAGTTCGGGAATATTCACGTTATTGATACCTTTCCGGCAGTTGCCGTTTCTCTGAGTGACCGAAACAGTACCACATCAGCGTCGCCAAGAAAACCCAAAAGCCCGCTTTCTATCCTTGACAAAATACCCATTTAGCTTTACACATAGAAATATTTTTAAGGGGGAAAATAATGGGTTGCCGCAGGTTTTTTTACACCGTTTTTTCCATTCTGATACTCACTGGTTGCGCCTCTCAGGATGCCGTCGTGCGGAAACAGGCCGAACAGGAATCCCGCCTTGAATATCTTGCCATGGGGAACAACAGTACCACCCAGATGGTGTCGACTCTCACGAATGAGGTACGAGATCTTCAGGAACAACGCGTAAAAGATGCAGCAACCCTCCGTGAGTTGCGCGACTCAGTCATGAATCTCAGGGCTCTTACGGATGAGCTCCTCACAATGAAGACAGCCTCCCGGACGACCTCCACTCCACAGAAAATCGAACTCATCAACAAAGAAGAAACCGACGCCGCGCAACAAAAGAAAGACGTCCGGTCCGAGGCCTACCTGAAGGCATTCGGCCTTTACAGCGCCAACAAATACGATGAGGCAATAGAATCTTTCAGCGCCTTTATCACTACCTACCCCGACTCTGAATATGCCGCCAATGCCCAGTATTGGATTGGCGAATGCCACTACTCACGATCAGACCTTCCCAGCGCGCTCGATTCCTTTCAGAAGGTCATCAACGGCTACCCCCATGGGAATAAAGTTCCGGATGCGATGTTGAAAGCCGGATACACTCTCTTCGCGATGAAGCAAACGGAAAAAGCCACTCCCATGCTTGAAGCACTGATCTCGAAATATCCGGACAGCCCGGCAGCCAGCAAGGCGAAAGAGAAACTGCTTCTGCACTGACACAACCCGCTTTCGCTACCATGATTCACGGTAAGAACGCATAACTCAACAAGTTATTGCCCCGGTACAGAATCCGGGCACCATCACAGACGATCCGGAACAAACCGTGAAAACTGGTGAGTGCCACAACTTCGCAAGCCATGAGGTGTCTATGAAAAAGATTGTATTCGCGGTGCTCCTCTCTTTACTGCCGCTGCTGGTACCCCTTGCCGCTGGCGCACAGCCCGAAAAACCGACCATCTACATCGTAAAAAAGGGCGACACCCTATGGGGCCTTTCGGATCGTTTCCTGAAAGATCCCTTTTATTGGCCCAATCTTTGGGCACGAAACCAGCGTATTACCAACCCGCACCTGATCTATCCCGGACAAAGGGTTCGTATCTATCCGGACAGAATTGAATTTGTCGATGAAGAAACCTTCCCCACGCCGGTACAGCCCGAACAGATCTTCCAGGAAAGGATGTTTACCGCAATCGGGTCAGAAGGTTTTCTCCTTGAATCGGTCTTGTGTCACACCGGGACCATTCTCCAGGCCGATCATGACCGGCTGATCGTCGGACAAGAGGACACCGTGTATACCGACATCGGCATGGAAATGGGTGCTCAACCCGGAGACCGGTTTTCCATTCTTAAACAGGTGAAAAAAGTGTACCATCCTGAATCAGGGGATTTCATGGGATACAAATTCCTTCCCCTGGGCACCCTGGAACTCGTGGACATGGAAGCAAAGAGCTCCAGCGCCATTATCACCAACTCCTACCTGGAGATCAGCCCTGGCTCGATGCTTGTCCCGTACCAAAACAACCGCCGCGAAGTAACGCTGAAGGCTGCGGACAGGAATCTGGACGGTTATATCGTCGAATCGAGGATGGGGAACATAACCATCGGCACCGAGGATGTCGTGTATCTGGATCTGGGCAGAAAACAAGGGGTACAGAGTGGCAATATGCTGTATGTGGTTCGCGATGTCCCTCTGAAAAAAACCTTCGTGAAACGAGATGCCGGGGCCCTGCCACAGCAGGTTTTGGGAGCACTTGTGGTGGTGGAAGTGGCAGAAAACACTTCTACCGCACTGGTAATCAAGAGTGTCGAGACCATCTACCTGGGAGACAAGGTTAAACTCATCAAGAACTGAAATCCCCAATACCGAGGGACCGGCCAGATGGCCGGTCCCTTTTTCATTACTACATCATGGATGAAATATTCTGGCTTGCACTTAAAAACGTTCCGCAGGTGGGAAATGTAACCTTCCGACGCCTGCTTGACCACTTCGAGACCCCGGAGAGGGTGTTGTCGGCTTCCGAGCATGAACTGGCTGCCGTCAAGGGAATTTTCCCCGCGGTGGTGGCATCATTGCTTCAGCATGACGGCATCAGTTGGGCACGGAACGAGTGGGAATGCATCAAGAAAGACGGTGGAAAACTCGTAACGTTTCACTCTGCCAACTACCCGATGCTGCTTCGTCACCTGCCGGACCCTCCTCCTTTTCTCTATGTGAAAGGAGAGCTGCGAAATCCGGAGACGGCAATCGCCATCGTCGGTTCTCGCCGTGCCTCAGGGTACGGTATCGACACCGCCCGGAAAATGGCCCGCGAGTTGGCACGGCACGGCATCACCATTGTTTCGGGCATGGCACGGGGTGTCGACGCCGCGGCACATCGGGGAGCGCTACTGGAGGATGCTTCAACGATCGGTGTTCTCGGTTGTGGCATCGACATCAGCTACCCACGGGAGAACCGCACCCTTTTCGCCGAGATGGCGTCGAAAGGGGCCCTGGTCTCTGAATTTCCGATGGGAACCTTGCCCCTGGCCGAGAATTTCCCGCGACGCAACCGGATAATCAGCGGTCTATCGCGCGGGGTACTGGTAATCGAAGCAGCAGAAGGCAGTGGATCGCTGATTACTGCCCAGTGCGCCCTGGAACAGGGACGGGACGTATATGCCATCCCGGGAAACATTCATTCAACGAACAGCCGGGGTACCAATCGACTCATCAAACAGGGAGCAAAGCTTGTGGAAACGGTAGAGGACATTCTGGAAGAAATTCCTCAGCACTACGGGAAAACGGTGCCCCTGGCCCCGGTAGCGAAGACAACTTTTTCCCCTCAGGAAGCCGCGGTGTTTTCCCTTCTCTCCACAACCTCGATCCATATTGATGAAATCCTGACAAGAAGCGCGTTGACAGCAGGGGAAGTTTCCGCTATTTTACTGCGCCTGGAACTGAATGGCGTCATTTCGCAACTCCCCGGAAAACAATTTCTGCTTGCATAATCCCTCCATTACCGATAAGTATCCTGTTTATTGTGTAAGAAACCGCAGGCAAATTTCCGTCATGACACGACTTCCATGAGACGAAAAGAAGCGAAATTAACGGTATTCATCGTTTTCGGGCTCTTTTTTTCACTCTGCTTCTTCAATTTTCGAACTTACGTGTTAGATTCATGCTATAGGCAGTTTTTATTATTTTTTCTCTAACTTTTCATGGTGAATACATGTCACAGAAACTCGTTATCGTCGAATCCCCCGCAAAGGCACGAACAATTGAGAAGTTCCTTGGCAAAGATTATAAGGTTCTTGCCTCCTATGGCCATGTTCGCGCCCTGCCCAGCAAACAGGGATCGGTCGATCTGGAAAATGACTTCGAACCGAAATATGCGGTGCTGCCCGAAAGCACAAAACATATTCAGGCCATCAAAAAGGAATTGAAAAATTCCAGCACTCTCCTGCTCGCGACTGACCCCGACCGTGAAGGAGAGGCCATTTCCTGGCATCTGCTGGCAGCACTGGGACTCGGCACAAAAAAGTCCACTCTTGAAATCAAGCGGGTCGTTTTCCACGAGATCACCAAAGATGCGATCATCCATGCCGTCAAACACCCTCGCGACATCGCGTTGGAACTGGTGGATGCCCAGCAGGCTCGCTCGATTCTCGACTATCTCGTAGGTTTCAATCTTTCACCGTTTCTCTGGAAAAAGATCCGCTACGGTCTTTCCGCGGGCCGGGTGCAGTCAGTTGCCCTCCGCCTGATCTGCGAACGGGAAAAGGAAATCGGCGCTTTCGTGGAACAGGAATATTGGACGGTTGCCGCCAGCCTGGAGAAAAGTTCCAGCCAAGGTTTCAGGGCCAATCTCATCGTCTTTGGGAACAAGAAGCTCGGCAAATTCGATATACCCGACCAAACCGCGGCCGATACCATAAAAAAGGCACTTCTCGACCAGCCATGCCGGGTAGAGAAGGTCACCAAAAGCGAAAAGAAACGTAATCCCTCGCCGCCCTTCACCACCTCTACCCTTCAGCAGGAAGCGGCACGAAAACTCGGCTTCTCGGCCAAAAAGACCATGTCCACGGCCCAGAAATTATATGAAGGTATTGAAATCGGCGACGATGGGGCTGTCGGCCTCATCTCCTATATGCGTACCGATAGCGTCAATCTTTCCGTCCAGGCCCTCACTGAGGCCCATGAGGTTATCACCTCACTCTTCGGCCCCGAATACGCCCTGGAAAAACCTCGTCATTTCAAGAACAAATCGAAAAATGCCCAGGAGGCCCATGAGGCCATCCGCCCCACCTATCTGTCCAAGACGCCTGCTGAGCTGAAAAAGCATCTCACCCCTGATCAGTTCAAACTCTATGATCTTATCTGGAAGCGCACGGTAGCCTGCCAGATGGCGGTTGCACTCCTTGACCAGACATCGGTTGATATCTCAGCCGGCACCGGCGCCACCTTTCGGGCAGCCGGCAGCGTGATTCGCTTCCCCGGATTCATGAAGCTCTATATAGAGGGTAAGGACGACGAATTAGAAGAAAAAGAAGGTATCCTTCCCCCCCTTGAGGAAGGAGAAAACCTGTCACTCCTGGATGTCATTCCCGAGCAGCATTTTACCCAACCGCCGCCACGCTACACCGAAGCGACCCTGGTGAAGACCCTCGAGGAATACGGCATCGGCCGCCCGTCCACCTATGCCAGTATTCTCAACACCCTTATCGAACGAAAATATGCCGTACTGGACAAGAAGCGCTTTTTCCCCCAGGACACCGGCATGGTGGTCAATGACCTGCTGACCGAAGACTTCCCCAAGTATGTGGATTACCATTTCACCGCAGGCCTCGAAGAAGAACTGGATCAGGTTTCCCGTGGCGAAAAGGAATGGAAACAGTTATTACGGGAGTTCTGGGGACCGTTTACCACCCTGCTCCAGGAAAAGCTCAGCGAACCAAGGAGAGTAAAGGAGGTTGGCGAAAACTGTCCCGAGTGCGGCAAACCCCTGGTCGAAAAACTGGGGAAAATGGGCAAGTTCATCGCCTGCTCCGGCTACCAGGACGGTTGTCGCTACACGCGCGCCATGGATAAGGGTTCCCAGGGTGAACCGGCTGAGCCGGAGGTTTCCGAGGAAAAATGCGAGAAGTGCGGCAGCCCGATGCTGATCAAGGACGGGCGATACGGCAAATTTCTTGCTTGCTCAAACTATCCGGAGTGCAAAAATAACCAGCCCCTGGTCAAGCCGAAGGGTACCGGCGTTACCTGCCCCGAATGCGGTCAAGGCGAACTGACGGAAAAGAAGTCCCGCTATGGCAAGTTCTTTTATTCCTGCAATCGCTATCCGGAATGCAAATTCGCTCTCTGGGATCCACCGGTTGCCAAACCGTGCCCGCAGTGCGGCTTTCCGGTGCTGGCACAGAAAGTCTACAAGCGTCAAGGAGCCTTTCTCAAGTGCCCGAAATGCGAATACAAGGAAATGCCGGAAAGCGGGGATAAAAGCGAGTGAGCCACCAGGAAATTACCATCATCGGCGGTGGACTTGCCGGCTGTGAAGCCGCCTGGCAGAGTGCAAACCTGGGCATCCCCGTTACCCTGATCGAGATGAAGCCGCACCATTTCTCTCCGGCTCACTCCCTGCCCTCCCTGGCGGAACTGGTCTGTTCCAATTCCCTGCGCGGCGCCGGCCTGGAAAATGCCGTCGGACTTCTCAAGGAAGAAATGCGGCGAATCGGCACCCTCTTCATGGCTGCTGCAGATGCAACCCGGGTTCCTGCCGGAGGCGCACTTGCCGTGGATCGGGAATTATTTTCCCGCTTCATCACCGAGAAGATCGAAACTCATCCGCTGATAACAGTGGTTCGGGAAGAGGTTACCGAAATACCGGACAAAGGCATCATTATCCTTGCGTCCGGGCCACTGACCAGCGATCCGCTCGCTCGTGCCATCAGTGCCTTGACCGGTCCCTACCTTTATTTTTACGATGCCATCGCACCGATCGTCACCGCCGCATCGGTTGATATGAACACGGTTTTTCGCGCCTCCCGATACGGAAAAGGGGACGGAGACGATTATCTCAATTGTCCCATGAGCAAGGAAGAGTACCATGCATTCATTGTGGAATTGCTGGCCGGGGACAAGGTTGCGACAAGGGATTTCGAAAAGCTGATCCACTTCGAAGGCTGCATGCCGGTGGAAGAAATTGCCTCACGTGGTCCGGACACTCTCCGTTTCGGCCCCATGAAGCCGGTCGGTCTCGTTGACCCGCGAACCGGCAAGGAACCCCATGCCGTTGTCCAGCTTCGCATGGAGAACCGGGAAGCCACCCTGTACAACCTGGTCGGCTTCCAGACGAAGCTCACCTACCCGGAACAGAAGAGAATCTTCCGGATGATCCCCGGACTCCAGCAGGCGGAATTCGCTCGCCTCGGCTCCATGCATCGCAATACCTTCATCAATGCACCGCGAATCCTGACCGAGACGCTGCAGATGAAAACGGTCCCTCGCATCCTCTTTGCCGGACAGATCACCGGCGTCGAGGGTTACGTGGAATCCGCGGCAATGGGATTTCTGGCGGGGATTACCGCCTCATTGTTGATCCGTCACGGTGCCGAGGCTACCATCCCGGTACCTCCCGCGACAACCGCGCACGGCGCACTGATTCGGCATATCACGGAAGCGGATCCCCAGCATTTTCAGCCCATGAATGTCAACTACGGTCTGTTCCCGGCAATAACCGGCAAGATGAAGAAAGCCGAGCGGCGGCAGCGCCTGGCAGAACGGGCCCTCCACGACCTGGACACCTGGATGGCTTCGCTGCCGCACCGTCCCTCACCCGACCCTGCCTGACCCGAACGGCAAAAATACGATACCATCTCCCCCATGGAGCGACAGGAACAGCTCGAGACTCCTCACACTTTCCACAGTACACCGGGAAAGGAACCACACATGGACAGAGACAAGCAGAAACAGGAAATATCGCTGATTGGAAGACTCTTATCCCTCGAGGCACTGCTCGTAGTCATGGGTCTCCTTTCGTTGGTATCAGGCATCATCACCCGTGATCTGCTCAGGCTTTCCTTCGGCATTATTATCCTTGGCGGCGCAACACTTGCCGTTATTTTCCGTCGCAAACGCAAGGCACTCCCTACGCCAGAAAAGCCCAACAGGAGAAAAGATGACTGAATCCGCCGAAATCGTCCTGGCATCCGCTTCGCCCCGCCGGGTGGAACTTCTTCAGTCGGCAGGCATTTCAGTTTCGGTACGCCCCAGTGGAATTGATGAGGACCTGCTGCCGAACGAGACTCCGGAAGCCCATGCCATGCGCCTCGCCAGGGACAAGGCCCGTGACGTCGCCAAGCTCGGCAACGGACGATTCTTTATCGGTGCCGACACCATCGTCGTCAGCGGAAAGGAAATAATGGGCAAGCCCCAGAATGCAGCGGACGCCGAGCGCATGCTCCGCGCGCTGTCCGGATCGGTTCACCAGGTTATTACCGGCTTCTCCGTCATTGACACGGTGTCTAACTCCGAAATCACCGCTGCCGTGAAGACCCTGGTCTATTTCAAGGAGTTGCGGGATGACGAGATTCACGCTTATATTGCCAGTGGTTGCCCCTTTGACAAGGCCGGGGCCTATGCAATCCAGGGTGACGCCGCCCATATGATCAGAAAAATCGAAGGATCGTATACAAACGTTGTTGGGTTGCCACTCTGCGAGGTAGTAGAAGCACTTCGTACACTAGGAGCACTTGGTTAGGAGCCTGTCGGACTCAGGGAAAATCTGCTGCAAATCCGTCTGGACGGTCCATATTTCGCCGCTTTTTTGGGTAATAGAACAACTAGTACCCTGCAAAATCGACAAAATCTGTCCTCACCCAGCCGAATTTTTGTTTCGATTTCCTAAGTCCGACAGGCTGCTAGAGGAGAAGAAGCATGTCGGTCGCCGGGAATCTTAAACAGATAGAGGAAAGAATCCGCACCGCCGCACAACGTGTCGGCCGGAATCCCGACTCAGTCAGGCTGGTTGCGGTCTCGAAAACCCAACCTGCTGAAGCTGTCAAAGCTGCCCTGGAAGCGGGCCAGCAACTCTTCGGGGAAAATTATGTCCAGGAGTTCCTGGAAAAAGCGCAGCAACTTCCTGAGTGCGTTGAATGGCACTTCATCGGTTCTCTCCAGTCCAACAAGGTAAAGTATCTCGCCGGTCTCACCACTCTGATCCATTCGGTAGACCGCCTCTCGCTTGCCAGGGAAATCGACCGGCAATGGGAAAAAATCGGCAGACCATGCGATATCCTTCTCCAGGTAAACATATCCGGTGAGGAAACGAAATCCGGGACTACCTCAGAAAACCTGCTCCAGCTTGCCCGCGAAGCCTCTCTCCTTACCCACCTCAGGGTCAGGGGACTCATGACCTTGCCGCCTTTCTTCGACGAACCGGAACGGGTCCGCCCCTACTTCCGAGAATTGAAGAGGCTGGCCGAAGTGCTTGCCGCTGAACAAATCCCCGGAATCACCATGGAGGAACTCTCCATGGGCATGTCCGGGGATTTTGAAGTTGCCATTGAAGAGGGAGCCACTCTGGTGCGTGTTGGCTCCGCCATCTTCGGTGAAAGGTACTACCACTGAAAAACCAGTTTGTCGTCTCTCCCCGCCGAATCAACCCGCAGCGGTACCGCAGGCAGTAACTCCATCCTTTACCGGAAGCTTCACACGCCCAAGCCACGGCTTCCCCAACGGCAGGACATCCCACCCGAAAACCTGCAGGAAAATTACGTGCGCCATCATATACCAGGCAGATAGTGCACAGATGATCAGGTCCACGGCAACAAACGGCATGAGCCACTTCAGGCCCGCCAGGAATATCAAATCCAGGCCGACAAATCCGATTAACACCGTACTAAAGGTAAAGGCCATCATCCAGCTGATTCGCAGCGAAGCTGCCCACATTATCGTCGTATACAGCGTAAAGGCCAGCAGGAATATGCCGATATCCTGTGAACCAATCCGCAGATGAGTGCCGATAAAGGTGTTGGGCGCACCCTGCATGTCCAGGATGAACCAGATCAACCCCAGGGAAAGCCAGAACGCGCCGAATACGGTGAAGGCGCTGTAACCGAAGTTGTTGCCGCACCGGAACTCCTGGAAGCCGGCAATGAGCTGGGCAGTACCACCCAAGATGATTGCCGTGCAGAATACAACCCCCGTACCACACCAGCCCAGATTGTGGAACTGAAGAAGCAACGTCGTCAAACCAAATCCCGCCAACCCGACGACCGCCGGGTTTCCCTGTCCTTGTCCCGCCATAGATAAGCTCCTTTTCTCACTGTGTTGTCAAACACCCGATTTATATATTTCTGTCCCCCCACAGAAGGTATACAGGGGAAATCTTCGGATACTGATTTCGTTGTCCAGCCCCATCACTATGTAGGAGGCTATTTGAATAAAATCATGGTAGCAGTCTGGTTCATATGCCCGATGAACTGTTCCCCGTAAGAATTGAATCCGATTGTCGGAACCTCGGCAAACACCGCACCGTATTTATCAGTGAGGTGTTTGTACTCCAGTTCCAACGCCCGATGTGCGCAGTTAAAAACAATAACACCCGAAACCCCTCCCAGTTTTGCAACTGATCTCGCTAACGTTTCTTTGGTATCGTCGATTAAATTTGTCAATTCGAGCAACGAGAGCGGCATTCCCTCAACTGAGCTGCATTGGAAGAATACGCTGTCACCTGCAATATGCATCGGACTCCGAATATATGGTTCTCCATCAATTACCAAACCGAGAGGGTGACTTGGAAAAAGGGCGGCCAGTTCATTTACAGGGACTCTTAACGCTTCAGCGTAAGCTTGCGCGGCTGGCCGGTAATTGAATTCAATGATCTCCCTCTGCTCCTCGTTCGCCTTTGTTACGACAAGCTCTACACCCAATTCACGGACACTCTGGGTCTTGACAAGTTCGAAAGGCGCAACCGGCTTGAGGAGTGCAAGGATTGCTGCATCGGTATACGACTTGCCATTGGCGTAAACATGGGTAGACTGAAAGTTAAGATCGTCTCCCGCGGACCCGCCGATGAAAAGCACGTTCGTTCTGTCACCGATTGCATCCATCAACCTTTCTTCTCGCCCGCTCATTCCGTCAACCAGAACAATACCAAGATAGTTCGATGGCTTCATCTCATTGACCGGCTCACCGAAATGCCTTTCAAATGAAATATATGCATCGCGTACATCAATTTTTCTGCTGAGATTTCTGACCACCGCAACCTTGACATCCACTATCGACTCATCATCGAAAGCCATGGCAACAACTGACCCCTTCGACATCTTCCCCTGAAAAATTTCACCCGCCGAAGAGCAGCCAAAAATCGTCGACAGCGGAAAGGCTGACTGCATTTTTGCGCTTATCTCTGGAGGGGCATACTTTGTGGAAGCGAAATAAACTATCATCTTCATATTGCTTGAAGCAAAAGTGTCGAACAATTCTTGCACTGCCTCATCCACTGTTCCCTTTTCAGAACTTGAGATTGCAATGGTCATGGAAAGCCTCCCGTTTCAGTGCTTCAAATCTTGCAGCATGTTTTCCAGTTTCTTGATTATTGCCGGGTCATCATCAGACTGGTCTGAATAGTGTGCAGGATTAATTCCCTTCAGAATAAGCTTCGTCCTGATCACCTTGGCCAGCATCTCATTTCCCTTCGAACGCTCCGCAACGATCACTTCGATCATCCGTTTTATTATTCCTGCCATCTCGACTACCTCCTTTGGCATCTGAACAGAATCTGTGGTTCCGTAAAGGGTCGCGTTGACACGTTACAAGGGACGATGCTTACAAATATTCCATGCAGTTTATCGACGGCTGCTGTTTCTCCAGATCTTCATATTTTCAGCCGCCTTGATCAGGTCATCCCGGAAATTCGGGTCCGCTATCGAGATGAGAGATTCTGCCCGCTGCCAGGTATTCAAGCCCTTCAGATTGACCTTGCCGAATTCTGTTACCACCCACTGGACACAACTGCGGCTGGCGGTGACGATGCTGCCGGGGGTAAGAGTCGGCACAATACGGGATTTTGGTTCTCCTGCCTTGCCATAGGTGGAAGAAAGGCAGATGAAGCTCTTGCCGCCGTTGGACAGGTAGGCACCCATGACAAAGTCGAGCTGGCCGCCCGTGCCGCTGATCTGCTTGGTCCCGGATGACTCGGAAGAAATCTGTCCGAACAGGTCGACCTCTACGGCATTATTGATTGAGATGAAGTTGTCTATCATTGACACCCTGCGGACATCATTTATGTAGTCAACCGGACAGCTCATAACCTGAGGGTTGTCGTGAATGAAGTCATAGAGCTTTTGGCTCCCGGCACCGAAAGCAAAGACCTGCCGGAAGCGGTCGATGTTTTTCCGGGAACCGTTAATTTTGCCTTGCCGGGACAGATCGACGAAAGCATCCACATACATCTCCGTATGCACGCCCAGGTCTTTCAGGTCCGACTCTCCGATCAGCGTACCCACCGCATTGGGCATGCCCCCGATGCCAAGCTGCAGGCAGGCCCCGTTCGGAATTTCCGCCACTATCAGTTCCGCGACTTTCCGGTCTACGTCGGTCAGTTCGCCCCCCTTCAGCTGCGCGAGTGGCGGATCGAAGCCCTCAACGACAAAGTTTACCTGGGAAACGTGGATCCCTTCCTCGAACCCGCCCAGACAGCGGGGCATATTCCGATTTACCTCCACGATGATAATCCTGGCCTTTTCGCAGACCGCCATCAGGTGGGATGACTGGGGCCCGAAATTGAAGTAGCCTTTTTCATCCATGGGTGACACCTGGAACATTGCCACATCCACGGTTTCGACATTTTCCCGGTACATCGTCGGCAACTCCGAATAGCGCATAGGGGCGTAGTACCCGCAACCCATGTCGATGATTTTCCGATCGACACCGGTGCAGTGCCAGGAGTTCCAGGTAAAGTGTTTTCCCGGGTCCGGAATGGAGCAGATCGCCGGCATCCACATAGTGATACCGCCCCTGACCTTGACATCGGACAACTCTCCGGCACGGGCAGCCAGTGCCTGGTCCGTGGCAACCGGATGGCCGACGCAGATGCCATAGTCTACCCAGTCACCGGATTTGACATTTCTTACTGCTTCTTCAGCCGTAACAAGTTTTTTCTGATAGTCGTCGTGATGCATGTCGTAATCTCCTTCTGCAATAAATTCATGGTTTGATCAGCTAGAGTTTTACTCTCGTGGGTACTGAACCAGGCACTGGCGGATCCTCACCGTACGGCGCGAATCACATCCATTGCGCAAAAAATGATAAAAAACGGGCGCTGGTTCTTACAGCGCCCAAAACCGAAAAGGAGGATTTTCGGGACAAAATTCAATACGACTGACGTTAGTGCGAAAAAAAGAAGCCAGGACTGCACCGCTTACCCTCGAAGGGAAGAACTCCAGACAACTCCACAGGGCAGAGGAAAACGGAGCAGGTATCTCTCAAGCTCTTTGTGCCTCTCTATCAGAAGAAATATGCCCAGCGTGCCCCAAAAGTATCCGTTCCCGCACCGCTCTTTACTGAAAAATCATTTCGATATTCAATCATCAGCTGATTGTTGCTGCCCACCATCCAGAACAGCGAGACCCCCAGACCGTGATTGCTCAGTTCGTCTTTCTGCTTCACTCCTGCAATTTCAGTTTCACCGCCATAATTGTAAAAGTAGTCAAGGGACATGTACCACTGCTTGGTAATATCGTAGCTGAGGTGCGTTTCAATGCCGAGTACCGGGTCCTGTGACTTTTTCACCTGGGTCACGCCGTTGTAAAAGTCATCGTTGTCGGTATAGAATTCTCCGTTGACGATGAAGTCCGCATAGAACCTCTCCCCAAGCCCCTTTACAATACCAAGCTCCGGTTTGAAGGCCCAGCGGTTGTTGCCAAGGTTGAATGACCGGTTCTCGTTGTAATGACCGATTGGTATTGTCAGGTAGGGAGAGAAGCCAACCCAGAGCTTTTCCTTCGGCGCATTGACAAACCAGAAGGTCGCCAGCACTGTCGAGTCTGCAAGCCCGGAGTCCGACAGATTCGCACCGCCGATAGCCGCGCCATCCAGGTGCTGTTCGCCAAACAGGATCAGCGCCTGCGGGTCGACGGTAAAACCGCCGTCGCCATACAGTGCATTTCCGATATTCGTGTAATAAACCGGTCTAAAGATCCCGATATTGGCGTTGAGGTTAAAATCGTTACTGACCTTATTACCGTTTGCAAACAACGTATTTGCGGATATATGCTTGAAATAGGTACAAAAAAGCATCGTTCCGTCAGGCAGCGGAATATAATCCCGGGCATTTGCGGCAAGAGAGAGTTCCGGCTTGGCAAGCAGTATCCCCAACATTGCCAGTAGAAGCAATTTTTTCATTACGACCCCTCCACAGTTCATTGTGTCCTGCATCTGCAATACAAAGACATTCCCGTCAATTGTGGTCTCCGTCGAAACGGGGGGAATATTTCACCCCCCGTAACGTTTCGCCTTATTCCAATTCCATATCAAGGCCCTCTCTGCGTTGGCTCGTCTTCGGCTGCTCAACGTACTCTTCAGTACGCCTCGCAGCCTCAATCCTCGCCGCCTTGAGATCATCCTTGATCTGGAATTGGTAGTACTAAAACGCTGCGGGCGCAACAACATGGCTGCCGCTCGCTGGATCACGTGCAAGTTCATACCTCCCGAGGCCGAAAGGCGCATCCTTACCGCAATTGAGATATTCTCCGAGCAGCAGGACCGGATGTAAATCGCTCAGTTCGCCGGAAAGAATGCCGCTGCCGATG
>Ga0351901_1085_pt3 | contig 15450 bp, 17 predicted proteins | sample BONcelHT113001D4_FD_206875 | JGI IMG/M metagenome (GOLD analysis project Ga0351901, IMG submission 206875) | Enriched cells from coal bed in the Powder River Basin, Montana, United States - BONCAT cells T11 rep1 HSBNCT.T11.300.1.D4 ...
GTGTATATCACTACGAAAACTTTTACAGAAAACAACCTGGAAATGGTATTTCAGACCAATTACCTCAGCACTTTTATTTTGAATGAATACATAAAAGAAAAGCTCAAAAATCAAAACAATGGACGAATCATCTTTGTGAATTCTGAGGCACACCGGTTTGCCGTGTGGGGCTTGCATTTGGATGACCTTGGCTGGGATAAGCGACCATATTCTGGATTGAAAAGTTATGGCGCCGCGAAAACCGCCCAATTACTGTCTATGATCAGCCTCAATGAATATTTTGCAGAAACCGGTGTGACGGTGAACGCGATGCATCCAGGCAATGTGAAGACCAATAGCGGCCAAAATAATGGTGAGCTGTACAAAATAATAAAGAAATTATTGATTGATCGAACGGCAAAACCCATAGAGATTTCTGCGGAAGCCCTTTATTATTTAGGGGTTTCCAAGGAATTGGAAACCGTGTCGGGCAAATTTTTTAACCTCACCACAGTAGAAGAGCCCGCTCCTCCGGCACTGGACAAGGAAGCGGCGCAAGAATTAAGGGAATTAAGTCTTAGTCTAGGCGGGTTGAAATGACAATGGAAAAGAAAAAAATTGTGATCGTTGGCGCAGGAATGGCAGGGTTAACCGCGGCAGCTTATTTGCTCAGAGAAAAATACGATGTTTTAGTCCTGGAGAAAAATGACCGGTGTGGCGGATTGTTAAACACATTTAATGTCGATGGTTTTTTCTTTGATACCGGCCCACGGGCTTTTATTAATTCTGGAATTATTAAGCCAATGCTGAAGGATTTGGGGGTTGGCGGCGAGTTCCTGGAAAACAAAATATCAATCGGCGTGGAAGACCAGATGTTCCGGGTTGAATCCATGGATTCCATACAGGATTATCAAAGGGTGCTGGCTCATTTGTATCCTGAAAACACGGCGGATATCGAAAAGATAATGTCCATCACCAATCAACTTTCTGAATACACCAAAGTTTTATATGAGTTTGATAACCCTAATTTTACAAATCTGTTGAGTGACAGAAAATTTGTATTCAGAAAACTAATTCCCTGGACATTTAAATTCCTCAACTCGTTGAGAAAATTTAATCAGTTCAATATCCCCATGGAAGGATTTCTTAAGCGGTTAACCGAAAATCAATCTTTGATCGATATATTGATCCAACATTTTTTTAGAAATACCCCCACCTATTTCGCCTTGGGCTATTTCTATGTGTATCTGGATTATTTTTATCCAAAAGGCGGAACTGGTATTCTGGTTGATCTGCTTAAGCAAAAGATACTTGATTGGGGAGGTGAAATTAAATTAAATAAGAAGATCATCGCCGTCAATCCCTCACAATCGACAGTTACAGATTCGCAAGGCGGCAGCTATTCATATGATCACTTAATTTGGGCGGCAGACTTAAAAACGCTCTACCGCAATCTCAATCTTGCCGGCCTGGATGCAAAACAAACTGCCCAAATTACATCGCAAACCCGGCGGATGCTTGCTTCCAAAGGCGCGGAGTCCGTCTTTATTCTATTCCTTGCGGTTAACCGCCCTCCTTCCTATTTTCAAACCAAAGGCGGGGAGCACATGTTCTTCACCCCTTCGAAGAATGGTTTGGGAGAAACGAATCGGCAGGAAAGACGAAGCCTGTTAGAAAATTTTGATAAAAAAACCAAAGCTGAAATCGTAGCGTGGTTGAACCAATTCTGCAATTTAAACACGTACGAAGTTTCCATTCCAGTCCTCCGTGATGCTGATTTGGCTCCTGAAGGACAAACGGGGCTGATGATCAGCTGTTTATTGGATTACGATGTGGTGGAAAGAATTGAAAAAGCCGGTTGGTATGATGAGTTTAAGGAATTGCTTGAAAACAACATCATCAACATTTTTTCTCAATCAGTCTATCCAGGCATGGCTGATGATATCCTTTTTCAATTATCATCCACACCGCTGACCATCAATCAGATTTCCGGTAGTTCTGAAGGCGCGATTACCGGCTGGTCTTTTGAAACGCAGGTCCCCGTGGTAAATAAATTGAAAGATATTCCAAAATCAGTTCGCACACCCATACCCGGTATCCTCCAGGCCGGGCAGTGGTCCTATTCTCCAGCGGGAGTACCCATCGCGATGATTACCGGCTGGTACGCGACCCAGGAAATTATTAAACAATCAAAGAAGAAAGCCGCAAACTGACCGATTAGAAAAACCCGTGTTTTCGATTTATTTAAATATTTTCCTTGTAACGCACCCGAAGCGTTGCCTAAAGTGCACTGCGCGCGGCACACCCGTTGCAAGCCAATAATCATCTTGAAAAAATGGCAGAGTTTTGTTTCATTGCTATCAGGTATTAACCATTCTCGGTACAGAAAAATATTACCCAGCCTCATTTTATGCGCGCTCCGAGTCAAATCTACCGCTAAATATTATTCAGTGGGGAAAATTTGATTGCCAATGTACACCTCGCTTGACATCCCAATAGATCAGAGATATTGTAAAAGCATGAACATCAAACTTAAACAATTATCTCCGCAGCTTAGCCAGGAATTACTCAAAACATTAAAAACCCGTTTTGAGAAGTATATGCCACGCCATGCAGGTGTTGATTGGGCACAAGTCCAGGCAAAACTGGAAGCAAGGCCAGAGAAATTATGGTCGCTCCATGAAATGGAAATGACTGGCGGCGAACCGGATGTGATTGGTCAGGATGAACACACAGGCGAGATCCTCTTTGTGGACTGCTCAGCAGAAACGCCCAAAGAACGCAGAAACATCTGCTATGACCGCCAAGCCCTGGACGCAAGGAAAGAAAATAAACCAGAAAATACCGCGATGGACATGGCCGCCGAAATGGGCATTGAGTTACTAAACGAAGAACAATACCGGGCACTGCAGCAATTGGGTGAATTTGACTTGAAAACCTCCAGTTGGCTCAGAACCCCTTCAGCCATCCGCAAACTCGGCGGCGCCATCTTCGGCGACCGGCGCTATGATCATGTTTTTGTATATCACAATGGCGCGTCTTCATATTATGGGGTAAGAGGTTTCCGCGGGATGTTAAGAGTATAAATATCTCAAAGACAATCAGGATTCAGACGAATCCAATTGCACCTCTGTATTCACCATAAGTAGATGATCTAGAACAAATACAAATTTTCCCTTATCTTGATTGAAAAAAATTGAATAGGTATCTATTTGACTCTTTTATGGGCAAGAATTTTGCGCTAAGTGTTTCAAAGGGTCTGCTATGAACCAGATTGTTTTTGCTTCATACCATTTCGAGCAAAACATCACTGAGTCAACCACAACCCCTTATTGAATCAATTTCAGTGTGATGGACAACGGTATTACTACTAACTGCTAGCAGTTTAACAATGGTTTCGACTTCAACGCCGCATCTTATAAATGGGATTTCCTTTTCTGGTCTGTCTTGAAAGCGTTACAAGAGTTGCAGTACCAACAGGTCAGCATATGAAGTGATCGATTAATTCAGGTTTTTCACATGGGTCGTGGTTAAAATCGAAATTCATATATTATTCCCATCAATTGGATTAATTTAAAAAGTTACAGGAAATTTCGATTGGCAATGCATTAAACCAGTATGGCATTTATTGTTTACTAGCATTGCCTGTTGATATAATTTCCTAGAGAGAATACAGATATCCAGTTCCTAATAATCCTATTAGATACCGAAAACATTGGAGCTAGTATAATGGCAAACGAAATAATTCCTTATTTGGAAATGTGTAAGCGCGAGGGATTGAGCCTTCAACGGGGAATGAATTACCAAATAGGAACAACTCATTCAGTGATCCTGATGTCTGTTCGTGAGAATGCTCCCTATGCAGATAAATTTGATAATGATGGTTCTACAATTATCTATGAAGGTCATGATATTCCGCGTTCAACACAATACCAAGATCCAAAATTGATAGATCAGGCTCAGTTTACTCCTTCAGGAAAATTAACTGGGAACGGTAAATTTGATAAGGCAGCCCAAGATTATAAAAATAAATTACGACAACCGGAACGGGTTCGAGTTTATGAAAAAATCAAACCGGGAATTTGGTCTTATAACGGTGTTTTTCACCTGACAGATTCTTGGCAGGAGCATGCAAATGGTCGCTTTGTGTTTAAATTTCGGCTCGAAGCAGTAGAAGGAGAAGAAGACTTTTCGCTACCTGTACCATCAGATGTTCAGACTCGTCGTGTAATTCCAACCCCCATCAAATTGGCTGTTTGGAAAAGAGATGGCGGAAAATGTTCAGTGTGCGGTGCAAAAGAAAACCTACACTTTGATCACATTATCCCTTGGTCTAAAGGTGGTTCATCAACTACAGTGGATAATATTCAACTCCTTTGCGGAAAACACAATTTAGAAAAACGTGACAGAATAATATAGTTATCTTCTTGCGATCAAATTAGGTGAGTCGATGAACCGCCCTATCGCTTTGCAAAACTACATCACAGTTTCAAGGAGAAATTTAACATGGCAAGCCTCGATGAAGATCTACAGCGATATTCTGAAGAATTTTCCAAAGGAGATTTAAAAGCGGGTTTCAAATTGGTTGGAGAAATCACCGGCGCGGTAGGGCTTGTAACTGCCGCCATCGTAGTGATTACATACGGTGTGCCATTTTTGAATACGTTGGGGTTCCCAATTACTGTTGGAGCAGCCATGGCGCTGATAAAACAAGCAGCCAAAGTGTATCCACATTTGGATGAAAAAGAGCGCAAAGAAATTCGAGCGGTGGCATCATTTGTAAAGGGGGGATTTAATCTATCCAGGTTCATTTAATCAAACTATCATATCATCCGAGTGGCCGGTCGCCCACTCTGCCGTGCAAGGATAAGCTGCCCTAACCAACACGCGCCCAATAATGGGGTCTTGAATCCGCCAAATTGAAATAATGGGAATGGGTCACAATTTACCTGACCAAATCCATTAACGTCACAGGGGCTGTCTCTAAAGAACTTGGAAACAGCCCCAAAAATTTGCTGCAAATCAAAAAAATACGAAAAAGCAAAAAATTGGCAGCCTACCTGGCTGCCAATTTTCGCATATTATGGGCAATACTGATCAAACCCCATTCAATATTGACTTTATCCAACCCTCTCAAATGGAATCTTCTGAATTCCATATTGTGTTTGATGCATCCGAAGACCGTTTCCACTTCCGTGGAGCGTTCAGATCGCAGCCGCTGGCCTTCCTGACTGGTGAGGTTGGCTCTGGCTTGTCGGCGGTATTCCAGCAAGCGGAAACTAATCTTGATGCGTCGACCGCCTTTGGCCTTGGTACATTGTGACTTAAGGGGACAGGCGTCACAGTGATCGCATGCATAATAACGCCGGTCAGTTTGGTAACCATTGTCTGTTACATAGCGGGTGGTAGCCACGAAATGTAAACGTTGATTTGCTGGACAGATGAATTCATCCGTTTGGGGGTCATAACCAAAATTCTCTGCCCGGAACTGGTGTTTGCGCAGCACTTCCGGCTTACGGTAGTGATGGGTGTCCTGATAAAAAGTGTTGTATTTGACAAAATTCTCCAAGCCATGTTGCTGTAGATAGGCATAGTTCTCTTCACTGCCGTAGCCCGCGTCTGCCACAATCCTGCGGGGCAAGCCGCCTAATTGCTGCCGCACTCCTTCCAAATGCGGGATCAGGCAAGCGGTGTCTCCCACACGCCCATGCACACTGTAGCCCACAATAAATTGACCCTCAGTACCCATCTGCACATTGTAGGCCGGTTTCGGCCAGGGTTTTTCTGCCCCTCGATCCTCCTTCATACGCATACAGCTGGCATCTGGGTCGGTTTTGGCGTAGCTGTTCCGCCTGGCCAGGATTTCTTCTTGTTCTTCGTATTTCTTCAACCGCACCAGACAATCGCTTTCCAACTTCTTCAGTGCCTTGCGGACCGGTTGGGTCGCTTTCTTGGGCTGTATTTGTTCACGCAAGCGCTGATTGAGTTCAGCGATCTTCTGTTTCAAGGCTTCACTATGGACATCATCCCGGCCACTTCCGCCCAGTTCTTCCAGGTCTTCATCGCCATATTTTTCTTGCTCGGCTTGGTTTTCTGCTTCGATCTGCTCAAACAGCTCTTTGATTTGCTCCTGCACCCGGCGTTGGTATTTCTCGCGCCGTTTTGCCCACACCACCTTGTGTTTGTTGGCATTGGCTTCTATCTTCGTCCCATCCACAAAGTAATCCTCCAGTTTCACATGCCCCGCCGCCACCAGATATTCCAATACTGCCGCAAACACCTCCCCGATCACTGCCTTCATCCGGCTGCTGCGAAAATGGTTCAACGTACGAAAGTCTGGCCGGTTCTCCCCACTAATCCACATGAAATGAATGTTTTCTCGCAACGATTTAGCGATCCGACGCGAGGAGTATATCTTCTCTGCATAGGCATACACCAATACCTTCAGCAGCATTTTCGGATGATAGCTGGAGGTCCCGCCCCCTTTGTATTGCTGCATGAGTGGGCTGAGGTCGATCTTCTCCACAGCTTCGTCAACGATCCGCACCAGATGGTTGGCCGGGATCATCTCATCGTAGCTGGGCGGCAGCAGCGCTACCTGGTTCATTACATAGGGCTTAAACACGGGGCGGGCTTGTTTTCTTCTCATTCCTTTATTGAATCATTGCTTTTTAAAAATGTAAAGGGGCTGTCCTCTACTTTTTGGACAGCCCCTGATTTGTTTGTCTACCTAAAAGCCTGGAATTGTTTTCTTCAGGGTGAGTTGTCTTCTACCAAGACGATAACCACATTTCCAACCGCCTTACCCGATTCAAAGGCTCGATGAGCATCAGCAGTTTTGGCCATAGGGAAGCATTGATCAACGATAGTTCTGATCTTGCCTGCTTCAACCAAATCCCTGATTTCCACCAGGTCCGCGGGGCTTTCCATAGACAACGCGCAGATTACTCTCTTACCGCCCAGCAAGGACGTTGTGAACATTTGCAAAAGCTGCGGTGTTTTGAAACTGGCTAAAAGATACACTCCTTTTTTGGTCAAAGAGTTGCGACAGCGGGAGAACGAACTCTTGCCCAACACGTCCAGGATCACATCATAGGTCTTGCCATTGCGAGTGAAATCTTCCTGGGTGTAGTCGATGACAAAATCCGCCCCCAACGATTTGACCATGCCCAATCTGGGGGTACCGCATACCCCCGTTACCTCCGCGCCGTAGAGTTTGGCAAGTTGAACCGCGAACGAACCGATACCGCCGGAAGCGCCGTTGATAAGCACATTTTGTCCTGGCTGGATCTTCACTTTGCGAAGCAGATTCAATGCGGTTAGCGCGCCATAAGGCACACTTGCCGCCTGAGCGAAGGTCATGTTCGCGGGTTTAATCGCCACCAGACTGTTTTCTGGCACGCACAGGTATTCGGCATTGGCGCCTAAAGCCGGGCCGCGATAACCAAACACCGGATCGCCTTTTTTAAACAATGTGACATCACTTCCCACCGCTTCCACTTTGCCAGAGAATTCCGCGCCCAGGATATGCTTCCTGGGTTTATTCAACCCAAACTCCAGGCGTGACATTACCCAAAGGGGAAATGCCATTGAAAACTGGCGGGGAGAAATAGCGCTGAAGTTTCTCGCCCAAATATCCCCAATTTTGACGGTGGACGCGTGGATTTTGATTAAGATCTCATTGTTTTTGGGAATGGGCTTTGCCAATTCTGATAGTTTTAGAACATCGGGTGAGCCGTATTCTGTGTATGTGATTGCTTTCATTTAATTACTCCGAGTTTACTTTGCTTCATTTGGTTCCTGAATTATTTCGATTTTCAAATTGCGAGATCGCGACCCATGCCGAAAATATGAGACATAAATCTCCTTTGGCCTGTCGGCATAATCGCATTTATTCCATCGATATATTTTGATCAATTTGAATGACCACTTTTCCACGGGCATGTCCCTTGCCAAGGTATTTGACAGCTTCGGCAGTTTCCTCCAGCGGATAGGTTTTGTCAATAACCGGCTTAACCTTGCCCTCTTGCACTATCTTGATGATGAATTCCAGATCCTTTGTGCTGGGTTTAGCCGAAAGCAGGCGCATCTTTTTACCGCCTACGGAGTGCAGCCAGCCGAAGACCATCACGTTGAAAATCTGCGTAAGAGAGCCACCCGACATAACCAGAATCCCATCGGGAGCCATCACCCGTTTATAGACATACAGCGGTTCATTTCCATTCACTACACAGACCAGGTCATAGCGCCTGCCACTAACGCTGAAATCTTCCTTCGAGTAATCAATAACCCGGTCCGCCCCGATAGACCGCACCATAGCGGTGTTGTGGGGACCGCACACAGCAGTCACTTCCGCTCCAAAATAGCTGGCAAGCTGAACGGCAAAGGTGCCTACCCCGCCGCCAGCCCCGCAGATCAACACCTTCTGGCCTGGCTGAATCTGGCCAAGATCACGCAGACCCTGCAGGGCGGTCACCGCCGCCATGGGAATCGCCGCGCTTTCGATAAAGGAGACATCCGCTGGTTTTAACGCCAGGTAAGATTCAGGGGCACACACATACTCGGCGAACCCGCCAAAGCCGCACGCGGAAAGGTCACCCAAGACATCATCACCAGGCGTGAATTTATGCACGTTCTTGCCCACCGCTTCCACGTGGCCAGCCACATCCGCGCCGAAGATCTTTCGTTTTGGGATGCTGCCCATGCGCATGGAGCGATAATCTGCGGCATTGACTGAGACCGCGGCAATCTTGATTAAAACTTCATTGTCATTCGGAATTGGTTTTTCCACTTCATTCAGCACCAGTAAATCTGGTGAATTCTTTTCAAACACAAATGCTTTCATAGATTGCCTCCGCAATCGTTACCAAATAATTTCAATCATCCTGGCTGGTGGCGGTATTTCCATAACAACCTTCAGGGTTATTCACCTGTTACTTCGCACTCAAACACCTCGCCAATCGGCACGCCGAACACATGGGCAATTCTGAAGGCAAGTTCCAGAGAGGGTGAATATTTCCCCGCCTCAATGGAAATGATCGTTTGCCTGGAGACATTGGCTTTTTCAGCCAGGTCTTGCTGGGTCATTTCATCGGCAAAAAAACGAAGGGTTCGAATATGGTTGCTAATGATGTATTTTTTTGCCATATTAAACTCCTCTGCGATAAAAATACAACTGGGCAACGCCCTCAGACAAAGAACCCACATTGAATGAAATGAACAGTATATTCAACATGACCACAGGAGAGTAGTTTAGAACCAATGCAATCAATGCCCAAACAAACCCGATCCCAGCGAAGATAAAACCAATCTGGTTGGATTTCATATCAATCAGCTTGTCCATTTCATCTTCAACCATTTCCGAGCCAATCGATTTCTCGATAATATTTTCATCGATGGTTTCATTCTGAATCGTTTTCGACACGGCAATGGAAACCGAAAGCAGAACGTGGAAAACGATCTGGATCACAATCGTCGCGACAATCCCAATGCCGATGAAGGTCAACATGGCGCCAGCCCAAAACTTCAGGTCGCCTGGAGCCACCATCCCCGAACTGGTCTGGTTAAGGACATAAATACCATAGGCGGCCAAAATCGAAATGCCTGAAATGAGATTAACTATGATTCTTTTTTCCTGGTAAGACATAATTCTTGTACTCCTTGAGTGTAATCAATTGTAGACATATAGTACAACAAGATATACATATTGTCAAGTATTTTTTACATTATGTAATTAATATTTAACCAGTTGGTATTCTTTCAGACGTTCAATCCACCCCTACTTGAGATGGAAAACCGATGCGGCAAAGAATAATACCCGCGGATCGAAAAGGCGAGATATGAGGGGAGCGGTTGCGCGGCGGAGAGAAGGTAAACTATTGAGATAGTCGAATATAGGGTGAGAATGCCTGTCATTATCAATACCACCCTCTCTGCGCATGGCGGTGTATCAGCCTGAATAATTTATTGGAAACGGGACAATTACTGAAAACTTTTTTCGATGGAGCCTGCTGACCGCACACCAACCGCCAACCACTAACAATTGTCCGCAAGTTGAATATAATATTGAAAAGCCATCCTAATGGAATTAAGCAAAGATGATGATTAAGATTGTTATTTTAATATTCATATTGTTTGAGTTGTCGAACGTTCTGGCACTCTACTTTGCTCCTGGTTCCAAAAATGCCAATGCGGTTGGTGTTTTTAAAGCCTGGGAAGAATCCAAACAATATCCAGAGATACATGATTTCATCAAATATCTCGTCAATTGGGTTGCCGGAGTAAAGTTGATATTTCTACTGCTCCTGGCAGCCATCGTTGTGTTCGCCGATCTCAATACGCAGCGCATGAGTCTGCTGGCTTTGGGGATCGCGACCTTATCGTTTTTCTGGCGGCTATTCCCTCTAATTAGAAAGATGGACCAAAACGGACAGATCGAGCCCAAGAATTATTCGATGTTTTTAGGTTTTATGATTTTTATCTTTATTGGGATATTTTTTGTTGCTGCGCTGCTCTAGACCGCCAGGAATGCGATTTGCATCGCCCAAAATTACTGTCAAACCCATTCGCGTCAGCAATTCTCATCCACCGATTCAATCAAAAAAACACGGCTGAATCGGCAACCTGCCTGGGATCAATGCGCCCATTTTCTTTTATGCCAAAACTTAAAATAAGAAATGGCATGCTGACGGTTCAAATGGCTATAATTAAACTATGCTAATAAACTCAACACTCTGCGATTCATACCAGTAATGGATCTGGTAAATTTCACAACCTGCCAGCATTTGATCAAATGACATGGAACGGGTTTTGGCTTGATAACTATATTGCCCACAAGATTAAAGTAGAAAAAACTATCTACGTCTCTTCATCCAGGCACGGAATAAATTCGCTGTTTAGCGCAATACCGTGATGATTCGATTAACGACCGGACTAGTTTATACGAGTCATGGATTGGATAATTGACTGGATCGGCGCGATCCAGTTTCAACCAATCATAATTCTTATCGAGCAAAACACCTATATAGAAGAATTCCTCATTATCGCAAAATTCAGAGATCAATAATATGAAATGAAAACCAAAAAGTTTGTAACTCAAACAGTACAAAGTTTTCAGGAAACAACATATCAGATTAATACCAATCAAAACCATCTGAAACAAGCAGGGAAGATCTACAGATTATTAAATTTGATCCAGATGAAAGGAAAGAAAATGACGAAGAATACGATAACAATAAAATTTTTAATCCTATCCGTGCTGCTGGTTACCAGTATATCTTGTAGAGTGCCAACCAAAAAACAGTTGGAGCCAGGCAGCTTTGCAGAAATGATTGCTGAAGGAAATGTGAAATTTAGCGGGAATGGGAATGTCACCTATATTGGTTGCCAGGACCCCACCGCTGTTGTTAGTTTATTCATAGGTCCAAAAACCAAGGAAATATACGGTCAAAAGAGTGAAATATTTGTCAGCCCGGTAACCGTTGACGTGACCACAGACGGGACACAAATCAAAATTGAAGGATGCCAAAAAACTAATCTTGATGAAAAATACAGTTGGCCGGTAAAAGGGATTTATTATCCAGAAGATGGAGAAATTTTGTTTACCAGCTGCACGACGAATAATTTTCGAGCAGAAGGAAAAGCATACCTGGAAGGTGAAGGGTTTGAAGGTGAATACGCGTGTTATGATCATGATGGTGACCTGATGTATGAAGTTGCCATCAGCGCGTATGAGATGAGCAAATAGATAAACAACCTGCAAACCCTGCAATCATCGCAATCCAGCCAGGAAAAAATATTGGGGCTTATTCCCCGGTCTTTGCGCCTCAAAGTTCTGATCCGCGATGCGTCCATTACAATGGACGAATAAGCCGGGCCGGGTGCGCGTACTATGGAAGGGTTTTATCAATGAAGAAGAGAAAAATGCTGCAAGGCAATTTAACTCAAAAATATTCGGCTGCCGAAGCCTGGATCCATGATTATTTAATAGCAGACCGCGCGCTTCGTCTGCATATGGTTATCCTGGAGCACGGCAAATTGACCGATGTGCTTGCGAAAAAGAAAGAACAGCGCCTGCTCGATGTGGGATGCGGTGGCGGACAGGCAGCCATCCGCTTGAAAGAGATTTATCCCTATCTGGTGTTGGCAGGTATTGACTTATCAGCGGATCAAATCTCCCGCGCCCGGAAACGCGCCCGCCGAAAAGGTTGCGATATAACTTTCGAAGTGGCTGACGCCCAAGACCTGCCTTTCGAAGACGTTAGCTTCGATGTGGTCTACAGTTTTGGTTCGGCAAAACATTGGCCAGACGCGCTGAAAGGGTTGGGCGAATGCTGGCGGGTTCTCAAGCCCGGGGGAGAACTGCTGGTGGCAGACGCGACTTCTGACGCCACCATTGAACAGGTGGAGAATTTTTACACAATTTCCGGGATGCCCGGGTTGTTCAAAAAACCATTATCTGCCGTGCTGCACCGGCGCATGTTTCGCCCGGCCCGTTCAGTGGAAACCTACCAGAGAATTGCCACACAGCTGCAAATGCCGCCTGGTACAGTCAGCCAGATTCCTTCCTTGCCTGCCTTTATGTTTCGCGCCCAAAAACCATAATTTCAAAGTGATAAACAGCCCCAAACCACTTAAAAATGAATTGAATTGTTGTTTACTACTGACTTGTATGTCATGGTTATGGGGATGGAATCACCTCCAGAACCGCGCGTGTTATCATCTTTGCCAGCGGAAACAAATCAATCAGCTCCCCCCTCTTTTTGGATCGGTCTGATGGTAGAATCAAAAATTAAGAATGAAGACAAAGGGCTGGCAAGAATTAAACATAGCTTGCCAACCCTTAATCAGCATTTCCATGGAACGATTGATAAAGGGAGGTCTGTAAATGGCTCACCTGATCTACTCAGCAATCTCATCCCTCGACGGCTATATCGAAGACGAGCAGGGCGGCTTTGACTGGGCAGCGCCAGACGAGGAAACCCACCAGTATATCAACAATTTAGAACGCGCGGTTGGCACTTACCTTTTGGGCCGGCGCACATATGAAACCATGCTGCCCTGGGACAACGACCCCAACCTGGCAGCCGAGTCTCCAATCATGCGCGATTTCGCGGAAATATGGCAGACAGCCGAAAAAATTGTATATTCCAAAACACTAAACGCAGTCTCCACTCCCAAAGCCCGGCTTGAGCGAACTTTCGACCCCCAAACAATCCGGCAGCTGAAAGAGGTTGCCGTTCAAGACCTGCTCATTGGAGGTCCAAATCTTGCCGCGCAGGCATTTCGATCCGGGCTGATTGACGAATGCCATTTGTACATTGTGCCCATCCTGGTCGGAGGTGGAAAGCCATCCCTGCCAGCGCATCTCCACCTGGAGCTTGATCTCTTAGAACAACGCCGATTTGCCAGCGGTATCGTTTTCCTCCGTTATCAGGTGAAACCGGGGTGAGTCAACTTAACTGCCAGTATTCTGCCAACGGGGGTTCAGCAACGAATTCAGTTTTTCCTTTGATTCAAAACTGCGTCCCATCCAGCTATTCAAAAGTTTCAATCCTTTGTTAAAAACACACGGAGAATAGATTATGCCCAGTAAAACGCCTTATGATTGGGAAAAAGCAAAGAAATCCATTCTGAAAATATTGGGACGCGAATTGCCGGACGAAGAGAAGAAAAAGCTGATCGAGGCTTACTTAATTACATTGCCTTTTGGTTACAGTTTAAAAAACTGCGAATTTGAATACAATTCATGTGGTTACCCCTATTGGAGCACTAACAAAAAATACAAGACAGATTCCTCAAAGCTTCGCGAAATATTGGATATGGATTTTGATCCTGAAACTTTTGAGACCGAATACAATTGTCCTTGTTGCAAAAAATATGCGGGCCATAAGAATTAAACCTTCCAAACAATTTCCGCCGGGATTAATTGCTTACAAACTGAGAAAGGTGAGATTTGGATGATCTCAAGGCAACTATTGCCTTATTGAATTCATGCTTTCATATCCATTTCACAGCCTCTAACCTGGCCATTGTTTTTTCAACTTTTTATTTTTGCACCAACAATCTTAAAGGATGCGGAAAATGGCAAATCATGCGCGTAAGATAAGCGAGTGGGTTGTTTTGCTCGCGGTGTGTATTGCGTTGGTATCCTGTTCGGCCAGGCCTGAATTGCCAAAAGAAGCCAAAGAAGCGCTGGAGAACTACTGGCAAAGTCTGCCGTCAGCCGGCAAAGTGGAATACCGCATCGTCCAAAGCTGGCCAGGCACAACCTCATCTGAAGATACGGCACCATGGCCGCCATCCATGGAAATATGGTGTGTGGAAGCGGAAAACGCAAGCGATCATGAATCCGAAACCATGATCTGGTTCGTCGCGAGGCAGAGCGAAGACTCTGCGTGGGATGCCGCCTTGTTGATGACCATGTCTTCCATCTGGCCGTATGAGGCCTGCGGGGCAGCCCCGTGAGGCATTTCCCATCTTAAGCAATCTTTCATCGCATACAATACCCAACCCGGGCAGGCGGTCTTTGCCGCCTTTGTCTTTTAAGGTGTTATCCTGTATTTGCCGCGTCAGTGTAGATTTACTTGCAAACTGGTCCCGCATACTCCTATCGCGTGAAGAAATCGGGGCAAGACCTCTCATCAAAGTGCTGGCCAATCAAAACCTGTATAATAAATAGACAGACAATCTCCACTACTGGATATGTGCCTTTCTGAAAATGGGTTTGTAAAAGAGGTTTAAAATGAGTGACCTGGATAAAGCAACAGAAACTCAAATAAACAACATTGAAGCCAAGACCGGGCAGAGTCTTTCCGCCTTGACGGAAATCATCAACGCCAGCCCGCTTACAAAACACAGCGACCTTCGCGAGATGATCATCAAGGAATTCAACCTCGGATATGGTGATGCCAATTTGCTGGTTCACATTGCGAAAAAATCGGCTGGCCCAATTATTTCGGATGAGGGTGAAAAATCAATCGAAGCGGTGGTAAGCGAGATTTATTCAGGAAAGAATGCCAGTTTGATTTCCATCCACGATGAAGTGATGAAAAGAATTCAACAATTGGGCGATTTCGAGATTGCGCCAAAGAAAAAATACCTGTCCTTGCGCAGAAAAAAGCAATTTGCCATGCTTGGACCCGGAACAAAGAATCGTGTTGAGCTTGGATTGAATATGAAAGGTCTTGAGGGAACGAACCGATTGGAGAGTTTGCCTCCCGGTGGTATGTGCCAATATCGGGTTTTTATTTCAAATCTTTCTGATGTGGATGATGTGCTGATGAGCTGGATAAAAACTGCTTATGACAGTGCCGGGTAGGCTGATCACTGCACTAATCGTTGAATATATTGCGACATCAATCTTCCATCCTTTAGAAAAAAACCCTGGAATTAGCTTACATTGGGTATGCTTTAGGCGGGCGAATTAACCCCATCTGGCCGTATGAGGCCTGCGGGGCAGCCCCGTGAGGC